>Ga0247780_1001176_pt1 | contig 17723 bp, 23 predicted proteins | sample UWRJL079202R5_FD_179927 | JGI IMG/M metagenome (GOLD analysis project Ga0247780, IMG submission 179927) | Plant litter microbial communities from Arlington Agricultural Research Station in Wisconsin, United States - UWRJ-L079-202R-5 | ecosystem: Environmental > Terrestrial > Plant litter >... | reverse complement strand
CCCCCCCCCCAAAAGTTCAGCAAGCGGATGTTACGCCAACAGAAGGCCTGGCATACAGTGTCACGTGAGTGTCAAGGCATTTCTTGTTGGAGCAACCCCAAATCTGGCATGGTGCCTTGGTCGTGTTCGTCGGGTTGAGTGATGGGCAATTTCGTATTTCGGTTTGGGGACACAGCCGCCCTGACCCGCGCAGATGCGCGCCGTTCCTTCCCGACCAGCCAATGAGGTTAACCTGTCGTCTCCCAGCCATGCGGGGAAAACCGCGATGCGACCTACCGCGCACCCCACTGTCGTAATGGGAGAAAAAAGTAGGAAATAATCTGGTGTAGGCGGGCTCACTTGCGCCCTTGGAACCACGATAGAGCCTTGCGAGAGGGTGAGGGTGGATCCTCCGTTTCCAAGATGGAAACATTTTTTTGGCTATATAAGAGTGCTCAAAGTCCGATCTAATTATCTCGTGGCAGCATGGATCATGACTTGATCACGCAGCAAAAACCATGAAGATTCAACAGAGTACTTTCACCACCATCCTCCTGCTCCTCGGCGTCGAGAGGAGCACAGCAGCAGCAGCAGCAGTTGCTGCTTCCTCACCACAATGCCGCTGCAGCCCCTCGGAGCCGTGCTGGCCGTCAGCAGGGACATGGCAGTCCCTCAACTCGTCCATTGACGGCAATCTCGTGGCCGTCCGGCCGTTCGCCTATGTCTGCCATGACCCGACGTACAACGAAGAGGAATGCCAGCTGGCCAAGCGCATGTCCAACGAATCGCTCTGGCTCTCGGCGAACCCAGGTGCTGTACAGATGGCCAACTGGGCTTCCTTGGCCCAGAGAAATGAGACGTGCTACGTCGGTACGGCACGATCCGTTCCATGCGGACAGGGCAGAGTATCGCTCTACTCGGCTGTTGTCCGCAAGGCCGAACACGTTCAAGCTGCGGTCCGCTTCGTCAAAGACCACAACATCCGGCTGGCGATCAAAAACACGGGCCATTGCTTCCTGGGCCGTTCTGTGGCGCGAGACTCATTGCAGATTCTCACGCACAATCTGAAGAGCTTCGACTTTGTCGACGACTTCAAGCCGCAGGGGTCTACGAACGGCAAGGGTTATGGCTCGGCGGTGACGATTGGTGCCGGCATACAGCTCAAGGAGCTCTACACGGCACTGGGGCAGCGGAACCTCTCTGCGGTTATCGGCGCGGCGCATACCGTGGGGGCCGCCGGTGGCTACATCCAGGGCGGCGGCCACTCCCCCCTTGGACCTTGGAAAGGGATGGCGGCGGACAATGCGCTGGAATTCACTCTTGTCACGGCCAAGGTAGGATGATGATCGCTAGGAAAACACACGAGAGATAGCTACGGCTGACCAATGTTGCAACAGGGCAGCCTTGTCGTGGCAAACGACTTCCAGAACTCGGATCTCTTCTGGGCTCTGCGAGGAGGCGGCGGCGGTTCCTGGGGCGTAGTCCTGAGCGTGACCATCCGCACATTTCCCGACCCGCCCGTGGTGGTCCAGAGCCTGACCATCTCTAGCGCCAACTATACAGCTTTCTGGGACTTGGTCGAAGAATTCCACGTGAAGCTACCCGAGGTGGACGACGCCGGTGGGTCAGGCTATTACTTCTTGACCGGCGCCGCGGCCGGTAACGTCTCCAGCCTCGCCATGGCGCTATTCTTCGTCGGGCAGACCAACGAGACCGTCGTGGCCGAGCTGCTGGACCCCTTGATCGAATACGCCAACAAGACGCTCGGCGCCTCGTCCGTCGTCGGCCGGCGCGTGCAGGCTCCGGCCTTTAGGTTCTTGATGGATGAACTGCTGCCCGGTGACTCGGACACGTCGGGGGCCATCGTGCGCATCGGGTCGCGCCTCGTCTCGCGCGACCTCCTGTCGCACCGCGCCGGCGCCGCCGCGCTGACAGACGCGCTCCGGCAGGTCTTTGCGCCGGGGGTCGGCGCCGGCGGCCTCATCACGGGCCACGTGGTGGCGGGCGGGCAGGTGGCGCGCAACGCCGGGCTCGACGTTGCCGTCAACCCGGCGTGGCGACGCACGCTGACGCACCTGGTCGGGGGCGTCAGCTGGCCGCAGGGCGCGACGGTCGCGGAGCAGCGCGCGCTGGAGCGCACCGTCACCGAGGTGATGGTGCCGCTGTTCGCCCGGCTGGAGCCCGACATGGGGGCGTACCTCAACGAGGCGGACGCGAACGAGCGGGACTTCCAGCGGTCGTTTTGGGGCAAGAACTATCCGCGGCTCAGAGAGGTCAAGAAGAAGTGGGATCCGAAAGGCATCTTCATCACGAGGAGGGGGGTGGGGAGTGAGGACTGGGACGAGGAAGGATTCTGTCGGGTGTAGAGGCGGCGGAGATGGCTCTAACCAAGTGCTGATGGCGAACGGGGGGCATGATCTATTGTTGGGTCGTGGCGATGGACTTGCGTTGATTGATGCGTTTTGTGATGTAGACTGTGTAGCACTCCCTTGCTAGAGATGATATTTGCATGATGCTTAAGCTACCAGTGTCAAATATTATTGACCCCCCTCCCACCGAGATGGATGCAAGGTTGGTGGCGAGTCTGGGCGATCCGAGCTGAACTCCAGTTCTGGGCCCTTCGGCTAAAAATGCACCTTCTTGGAAGGCTGTGCTGTTCAATGGGAAGATATTAGCCGAAGCTAAGCCGGGGCTGATCTGGACCGATTGAACGTGACGAAGAGTCAAGTGACAATGAGTATGGGTGGCGTCGATTTTAGGGTGGTGAAACAAATGGGTCTGGTCTCAGCATTGCCTGGCGTTAGGAGTCGGAATAGGAAGCTGTCTTCATATCAAGGTCCGCTGGCTCAATGGCAGAGCGTCTGACTACGACTTCAAGATGTTATCAGGAGGTTCCAGGTTCGACCCCTGGGTGGATCGGTCATTACAAGATTGAAAGGGTTTGTCCCTCAAAATCTTCTTTTTTGCCCCGTCGCCAATACTAAACTCCACATGATACCCACCCACCACGACTCGAGAACCAAATTGCCAGCCAGCTACAGGGTTACCAACTACCCCATTTTGCGCCCCCCTACTCCGCAACCCTCCCACTAGCCACAACCGCAACCCAAGTCAAATCCCAACTGCCTCCCTGGTCCTTATACATCTCCTCTAGAAACCCCCTCACTAACCCCTCGACCTCCTCCCTTGGATGCTCCCGCCTCAACTCCTCACTCCAACAGCTAGTCATCACCCAATTGATAATCATCCAGAAGTTTCTCACAAAATACTCGGCGCTATCCACCCGCTGCAGGAACGCGTACGGCTCGACTTTCACGTCCTGGAGGCCCTTGTGTTGGAGCGTCTTGCGGATCCAGTTCGGGTCGGACCAGCTGCCCCAGGGGGTCATTTGGGTCGAGGCGGTGAATGGTGCGGGAAAGGGGAGGGATGCGAATGCGGCTTGGACATCGGGGGCCCAGCCTAAGGGGGCGGTCCAGGTTGTGAAGGCGAGGGTGCCGCCCGGGGAGAGGATGCGGATGGATTCTGGACGGGGTGAGGAGGGGGTTAGCAGGGATGGGGTAGGAAGGGAAGGGCAAGGGGAAGAGGTAGGGATAATAAGGAGGGACGTACCATCGAGAGCGGCTTCGGAGTCGGGGATGACGTGGAAGCCGATGTTCGTTGTCACGTGGGTGAAGCTGGCGGTTTCCAGGCCGGTTTTCTTTATTCGGTGTTAGCTTGTCCTCTGAAGGAAAGGGAGTTCGGATGTGCCTGGGACTTACCTGGGCGTCAATGGTGTTGGCCTCCGTGTTGACCCATCCCTCTTCCTTGATCCGCTTCTGCACCAGCCCAATCACTTGCTGCGAGAAGTCACCGCATAGGATCGTGCTCTGCTGAAGCACCTCTGACTTGATCCGGCGCTGCAGCTCGGCAGCGACGACACCTGCTCCACATCCATTGTCGAAGAGCTTGAATGGCTTGGCGGCTGTCTCGTTGAGGCTGATCTGGTTTAGCATCTGCGTGACGAGCGGTGTGCTGACACGTTGAGCGTTGTCGAGGAGGATAGCCTCCCATGAGTTTCCAATTACACCTGAGATGTCCCGGAAGAACTTGTCTAGTTCTTTGGCCCCCTGTGCAGCGCTCATGATGGCTGTTTTGAGTGTGAGTGGTGTTGTGGGAGATGAGGAGAATGCGGAAAGGATTGACAGAAGACAAAATTGTTTGCAAGAAATAGATTTTAAGTTGTTGTTGAGTGGTTAACCTGATACCTGGTGTTTGGCTGTTATTTATGGTGCATCATGGTGTACGAATGCCCCCCAAAAATGTTTCCGAAAAGTCCCCGAGGGAAGCCCCTTTTTGGAGTTTGGGGTTCGTTTGTGGGAGAGTGATCCGCATGCCACCCACATAGTACCTAGGTAGCTGCGAGAAAGTCTCCGACAAAGTCCCCGGGTACCAATCAAAGGCGAGTCTACTCTGTGTTGTACCTTATCGGTTTGGCACCTGCAGGCATTATATTGTCGTCGAAGTGGGGGCTTGTCCTGGATTGAAATCGGGATAGGCACGCCAACGAGAATACGAGCAGCAAGAGGTCCGCAGACCCGGGGTCGTAAACGTGGTGTCAGCGACGCAAGGCGCTCTGGTGCTTGTTAGGAGCGTTCTGGTACCCGTCGCTCTGTTCATCCTAGTTGCTTGTTGTATCATGTGCTCATTTTCTCAGCGTTCTGGATTCGGAACTGGCGTTTGTCAAACGTCTATAAAAGGAGGACTAATTGTCCTCTGAAACCCCCGCCCATCCATAGTTAGTAGGAAGCAAAGGTACCCTGGTAGGTAGACGGGTCCAACTGTGCCCACGACATTGGCGGCATACCCGTGTACTCTACTCCATCTGCGTCGCCTATTCGGCTACGCCGCATTTTTACCAATTGTGCCAGATTTCCTTCATCACAGCCCACAGTTATAGGACTCGATGTTTCCAAATCCGCGGAAGGATACTGTATCAGAACTCCAGCAACTACCATCCAAGCAGCCATCAAAACTCCTAGCGAATCAATGCACCCAAAGATGCACCCGGCGACAAATGCTTCATATGTGGAATCAATGTCTATATCGGTTGATACACAAGCGTTAGCAAGTCCGCGTCAAGCAGGATTATGGGTTGATCTTGCACTACTGTTACTGTAATCAGGACGTTGGTTGTATTGGTCCATCACACTCACCTGAGAAATGGGGACCTGACGTGCTGCTGACCATGTATCCAGCGAGCCCTAAGCAACAACACCTTACCCCTGTGATGAAGTAGGAGATAAAGGCAAACTCGCCAACTCTGGGGGATCTCCTCGAATTCGATTTCCGCTGCCGCCACAGAAGTCGTGAGAGGAATGTAAAATAAGTTTTCGTCTCGCCAACCGTCTTTGCGAGGGCAAAAAGGGCTCGGACAAAAAATGTATCGAGGGCTATGAAGGTCGCGAAAACAAGGACGCGCTCAAATGAGGGCACTCCTGTTATGAAAAAGAGTCAGCTTCCGATCCTGGACCGTCCAAGAGTTGAGCATTCTTACCTTTTAGGCCTAGGGAACCATAGATTTGGAGAAGGATTAGGTATGCCGCGGCTATGCCGACGCATGTTGCTTCCCATGTAAAGTAAGCAGTTTTGATGGTGCGCCGTATTCCACGACGCAAGATATCCCACCGCGACCCAGAGTCGTCCCAGGATGATTGAAATTCGGTGGGTAGAAGATATAACAATGAGAATGTTGCGAGCCTCATGATGAAAAACGCTGGAGTCGTAATTGCGATGAAAATCATGTAGGAAACAACTCCTTGAAGTGGTGACATGATGTGAGAATCTCCCGTATCCGTCCCACCCGTGGATTCTGTTTCCACCGTGGCACTCTGTACTTGAGTTTCCGCTCCTCGCAAGTAGTAACTCGCGCTGAGAATAGCAGCTGTTAGACCGCTCAAAAGTATTGCAACGAAGGCGACTTTTTGGTGTCTTCCGGGGCTGTAGAGTTGAGGGCTCCGATAAATCGTGACGTTCGCAAGCATGGAGGTGATAGTGTGGATGTCGTAGAAACTTGGCCGGTACCGCCAAAGTCTTTTACCTATTCTCAAGGTGATAGTGCGGATGTCGTAGAAACTTGGCCGGTACCGCCAAAGTATTTTACCCATTCTCAAGATGATCTCCAGGGCGGCCAAGCAAGCGGTCCGTAATAATGGAAGAAATCGGCGATCGGTTTTTGTGGCTAGCCGCTCGAACGCAAGTCCCTGAAGCTGGGGTGCTCTGTATGACAGTGCGAGCTTCTTCAGATTAGAGTAGCGCACGCCACTCAACTCGTCCCGGAGGATTGTAGCCTCCCAGTGGTGGAAGTCAAAGTTGTCTAGCTTTGACCGCAGGGATTCACCGTAGAAGCAAATAAGGTCTAAAAAGTCCGACCTTGCTGATGGCCTGTCCAGGGTAGCCCAAACAGTCCGCAACGAATTCTCTAACCTGTCGACTTCCAGGAGCGATGACAATGTAGTGGTGGCCATAGCTTTTTCTGCGAAGTATCTCGCAAGATCCTGATCGGAACCAAAGTGGCGATGGGACAGGCGAAGCAAGATATCAAAGGGGCGGGGAATGGAAATCGGTCGATTTGCGCTCGCCTTGGCCTGAATTTCGCCGAATTGGTCTTCTAAAGTCGTCATATAGGCATATCCATTTGATATAGCAAGGACGGAACCGAGGACTGAGAATGAGGAGCAGTCAAGGACCCAGGATCCGGAATCGCCTCTCTGCAGGTCTACCCACCACAGTTAGAATGGAGCTCCGGGTTTCAACCTCGGGCGACTTCTGCTTCACTTACTTGTTCCTGGTCTCAGCTGAACCGTCCAAACTTCAGAAACACTCCCGTCGGACAGAAAATAAGAGGGACTCCCGAGAATATGGCCAGTTGTGACGCCGCTAACCCCAGCGTTTATGATCACCTGTGACTCCTTGATATCTGTGCAATAATCCTCGATGTACCCAAAGTGGCGCGGCAGCGTAGGGTCGGTCATTGGAGGGATGGATATGTAATTTGGCAGGAAATAGTCCACATTATCATTGGCTGGTACGAGGCGCCAGCTCATTCCTTCTAGTGGACAGTCCTGAGTGCTGGAATGTGATAGTAATCGGCGGTTCCCTCGACGACGTGAAATTTGGTCGAGGCTCATATGTTGCTGGTCGGCGCGTGATACAATAATGGCGTCTTTCTCATCGAGCAGAAGTGGTGGTTCGGCATCATAATCGAGGTCGAAGTCGGTAGGCCCCTCGAGAGAAGAGGAACGAGCCCCCGGTTTGCAGTGCGTGTCTTGCGATGCGGCAGTAGAATTCTTGTGGCTGGATCCCGCAAGGAGAAAGTAGCATCCGTCCATCTCTATCAACCCCCCTACCGTTGAGACCCAGGCTTCACCGTCAGAACCAAATTTCATGAGTCTGCCACAAGTCGTACTCAGCTTCTGATCGCCAACTAGGTTTTGGCCAATGCTGTACTCTTGAGAGGCGCACGAGACCAGACTCCTGTCGTAGCAGATTCTCAAAGGCGCATAGTAACTTCTGCACGTCTTCTGTGATATGGCCAAGTGGAACTTTTGTATTTCGTCGCCCGACGCCAGGCCTATGACGCAAATGAAGACATCTCCAGGCCCCGTTGTTTTGGACACAGAGTTGTCCACGTCCATTATAGATACCAAAGAAAAGACAAGCTGAGGCATCGTGCGCCCTCGAAAGAGCTCGGCAGAATTCTCCTGAACGAAACAGCTCAATTGTCTTAACTTGTGGCGCTGATCTTTTGTGAACGATCCCGATAGTTCAGCCTTCAATCGGAGGGAGGAGGCAGTTGTAAGCAGTTGGATACGCTCCATGAGACTCAGCCGGCGTTCAACCTCGATTGGCCCGGAAGCCGCAGGCACGTGTTGGGGAGGGGCGGGTTCCTCCGGTGAGAGACCATCAAGAGAGACGATGGAGCTGATGCCGGTGCTGTTGGCGCCCATAACTTGGCTGTCAATCGGAGATCGGGGGGGGGAAGAAAAAGGCGAATCGATGTCATTGTGCTCGTCGTCGGCTGTAGGTAAAATCGGCTTGTAATCATTTCTCCCGCGATCACGAACGCTCCAGAGCCACTCGGAGAGGTTCCTGTCGTCCGGGATGTCAATTCCGATATCCGCGCCTTTAGTGATACAGGGCAGAATGCCACCGTCGGCGATTGAAGCGGACTCCATCGGGATGGTAAATTGACGTTTTCTGACAATCGGCGGCGCAAGAATGGTGACAGACATCCCAGACCTGCAAAAGCAAATGGCAGGGATATGGCGGGGAATCGACGAACTGCACCTTCCCTGCCCGAGACTTCAAGATGAATATGGAGTGAGGAGGACCGATGTGGAGCTTGGAACGGTGTGGCGAGAAGGAGATACCCAAAAGAAAATCCACACCGCTTGTGCTGCCACGGAGGCAGCCGGCGGCCTCAATGGCTGGCCAAGTTCTGCGCAGAATATGCGTGGCGCTGGGTGCTGTTAGTATGCTCAGCAGCACAGTAGCAAGAAGACATGAGATCCTTGCGCGTGTTCGGCAAACCATAAGTATTTTGGTTGGACTCTTCTAATTTCAGGGCGGTGGCAGTGCCCAGTGGGCTGCATGCAGGTGTGGCCGTTTCAACGGGCCCGGAGCCTGATCATTCCACGAACGGAGGCATTTCCCTACGGTCGTGCGTGCCTTCCTAGACATCAATGAAACCCCACATCTGACAAGCCAGCAATTGGGACGGTCCTATCCATGGAGTTGTCGCTAGATCCTCATCATTCAGGGAGAGAGCGAATTGTCGCGGCCATCTGTGGCCCTACGACTGACTACGAGAGCCCGTACAGCCTTGACCGATACTTGGAGTACTGGGCGCGGGAGGTGAGACATGCTACCGTTTTAGGGGCTCAGACCGAAATCGAAAAGTCCATCATTCCGACATTTGAAGTTCTGAAATCCAACACCAACAAAACTAGACATGTGCTAGAAAATGAGTTGCACCAGTCACCACTGGCCCTGGACCTGTGCTGCCGCTTGATGCTCATGACCGGCTGCCAGACCCCCGGCACAGTGGGCGGCGACATCTTCCGTCCTCGATGGAGGGACGACGAAAACTTAGGCCAGTACATCAGTCGCGTATATCCCCGCGCGTCTTCGCCGGCCGATGATTCCCGGAACCAACCTGTGTCGCTGAACAAGCTCGGGGCCGACTTCTTGACCCGCTATGCCCACATTGACATCCGATGGACCGACCGTCTCACCGACCACTTAACTCTACTCAAAGGGTCCGATTGGAAATCCCTATACGTCTTTGCCCATCCCAGTTTTCTCCTCAGGTCGCTTGAGGCCGTGGCCACACAACGTGAGCCTCTCGCTCAGGGTGGGAAATCCGATTCATCAAAGCCATATGCATGGTAAGAAAACCAAAATGAGTCTTCCCGTTGCCGAATTTCAACAAGATTACTAACTCCACCCATAGCTACCTACCTCCCGGCCTCCTACAAGAAACCCTTCTTACCCTTGAGCTTCTCTTCCCTCCCGTCGGCGATGTCAAGTCGCGACGCATCATCAATACCGAGGTCACCCGCCATAATCTTGACCCGTCCTTTCTCCAGCCCTTCCAGTCCCGGTCCCTGGAGCACCAGAGCCCAGAAGACGCCAAAAGGCCGGCGGATGTCAAAGACTTATACAAGAAATTCCCCTTCTGGGCTGTCAGACTGCAGAACCTCTGGGAGGAAGCAGACAACCCATCACCCCTGACCTATATTGGCAAGCTAACTGACCGCAACAAGTCACCGCGGTTTACCTATTGGTGTACTGTTGTGGGAATTACCATTGCTATAATGTTTGGAGTCATGTCTAGTCTTCTTGGGGCACTTCAGGTCTGGATCTCCTATTGTTCATGGATGGGCGACCCTGGAATTAGAGGTTGCAGCTTGGCGGCATGATATTTCCGTCGGAAAAATTCAGCTCACACTCTCTCTTGCCTAACAAAATGTGTTTTTTGTTTGATGTTGTGCACTGAGGATGGCAAGGGAATGAGTTTGTGATGCTGTTTCTTCTCACATGTATTTTTGTTCCGACATCCAAATTTGAATCACAAATAAACCGTTCCTTTGCTCTTCTCGAGCTGTTACCGAAGATATTGTGACAGCCAAGATAAAATAAGGTGTAACCGCAATAAGGGAACGTAAGCACGCAGTTAGATGATCGTAACATCGGTTTCGACAGCCATTTCTTCGGCTTTGGCAACCCATTATTTACAGCTCTCTCTCTTCTCCGGTATCTCCGCCAGGCCGTCACGCCGGTAGCAGTTCTGGTAATTGTCGTGCTAGCCAGTGGCGGGATAGAGAATGAGAAATGCATGTGCCAGGCCGACAGGTGGTGGGAGAGTCCCCCATAGTAAAAAGAAGACTCGGACCCGAAACGCTTCCTCTGTCTTTGTCTCGCGTGTATCATGAGAGGATTCGTCGGTGCTAGTCTAAACAGTATTATTGGTTCGGGTGATGGTTCCAGGATGTCGTCCCAATCATAATCAGTCCACAACCTACAGAAGTGTGGATGCTGACGGACCTTGTCCAGAGTGAGATTGTTCGTATTCTTGTGTGTGGCGTTTCAGCGATTCACGAGTTGAGGCGTTGATGGTTGCGCGAGCGAGTCGCCCGCCCAGCACGAGGTGACTCTTACTGTCCACCAGCACCCCAGTTGGATCGAAGCTAGCGAGCTCACAGTCGACATCAAGGAGCTTGCAGCTGGGTTCATATTTGTCGAGATTGCGCAGGAATAGCACTGGGGCCTTGACTGACGCCCAAGACCACGATGGCGCTCGCCATATCTTAGAGCGTGTCAATCAGCTCCTACACCGTTCCTCGCGTATGCTAGGACAAGCGGGGAGGACATCGTCGAAATGCCACGAGACCGCCCAGGAAATCGTTTCGCCACAGACCAGTCAGGTACTGCGACTGGGCCGTTTGCTGGAACTGCTTTGCTAGCCCGGACGTTGCAGGGAAGATGTCAATTCCATCCGTCAACCAGAGTTTGGCATAGTCCTCGACCATGTGTCTCCACGTGGCTGCCAGCTCTGTCTTCGTTGACGTCCGCCAAGTTGTGTGGTGATAATACAACTTCAGGTTGGCCTCCGAGTTTCACCGAGTCCCTCTCGTTATCTCCTCCGTTGTGGTGCATTGACATGCAGCTGCTTCACAGCATTCCCAAGAGAGTTCCTCGGGTCCGAAGTACAGAACGCGAGGAGAGAGGAACCTCTCCTAGAATGTCCAGCCCCGCGTGAAAATAGGCAGTGGTACTCGATGATCCAAGCAATGTCAGAGAGGCCGATGCGTGTGATTCAGGGAGATCCGGGCGTGTACACTTTCGTTCAGTGGCTAAGGCATATGTAGGGCGATTCTTGCCCCTTTGAGGCCATTCTTTAACCTATAAAGCATAATAGAAATCCTAACAAATAATATCTTCAGTTTATTTTCATTCGATGTCGTGGTAATTTTACTGCAAGCTGAATTTAAGATTAACTCTGTGGAACGTGGTCGGAAGGGGGGTAGTCAGAAAGTAGGCCCCTGAACTTACATAAAATGATTAAACTGGGCCGTATTTTCGAGAATACTGGACGAGCATTAAGGGTATTGAGAAGCGCGAGGCATGCTGAGCCACCACAGCACAGAGTGCCGAGCAAGATGAAACACCTGTTCGCCTCAGGCCTAAGCCACCAACGAACTTCACCGCCAAGACACGCAAGGCGTTCTGAGGTCCGCCTTGCGAACGCATTCACGGCGCTAATTCTCCAGGAAATGCATCCATGCCGACAAATGAAAGCAGCCGTTGCACCGTTCGTGCGCTTGCCCTTGCAGTTGCTAGGCGTACACCCAACCCTCAATAGACGGGCATTCCAGTACGGCAAATTCCGTTTCTACTCTATCTTGCCAGGAAGCTCCCCTTCAGTTGTTTAAACCACCACCATTCGTTCAAGGCTAGGAAGCCGCTGGCCTAGAACCACGAAAACAGAGAATCATCACAGAGTCTTGCATAATCCCCGAACGCACGTACTGTTCGGCCGCTTACTGGATAACCGTCGTCGAATACACCAATAGGTTACGAGACAGCTTGGGTATTATGATCAATCTTGGACTTCTGGCGGCGCTTTACCGCCCGAGAAACTGCGAGGTGTATCTAGTGGCTCGCTTGCCCAACTACTCAAGTACCTTAATGACCCCTCAATTCTCACCCTATAAACAAATGTAGCCCCTCGGTACCTGCAAAACCATTCCAATATTCGCTGTCTCCGTACATCCTTCTTCACTTGCGACAATACTCTACTTTTCTTAGCCAGTATGTCGTTTTCTGCGGCCACTAGAGCCAACATGTCGAATACTGCTGGAGAATCTTCGCAAATCGACCCGTCGTCTTCGCCTCTAGTGATAGGCGCCGCGGCCTCACGGATGACGGGTGGCAATGGAAGACCGTCACTGTCAGAGCCTACCGCTCCGGGCACTCCCCCCAGTTCCGAAACAACCGAGATCAATGCTGGCGCCGAAGCCCATGAAGAGGGCCATGCCTTTGCACCTCGAGAGAACTCGCGCAAGGCCCAAGATCTTGGCCCATGGCTCCCCGACTTACTCCTATGCGGTTTTGGCACTGGTTCTTGCGCAGGTATGGGGTGACCAAATTTCCCGCCTCCGCAGGGTTACGGACTAGCGCAGTCGTCATATGTCTGGCGCATCTAGCCAGCAACCTCCTGGCCTCGATCGCATACTCGGGATCGAGATCTCGCTCACCGCGCTGCTGGCCCTGTTTGCCGAATTCACCAAGATGGCGCTAGCGCCAGCGTTGGCGAGCTCACTGGTCCAACTGAGCTTGATCAAATTTGACAAGAGAAAACAAGCCCTAATCAGCCATCTGGTTCACTAGGCTGCGGCTCGAGGACCGTGGGGAAGTTTCAGGCTGTTCTTCAAGTTTTCCAGGGGAATCAGGCATGCGAGAGGCTGCGCTATGATCTTACTGCCAGGAAGCATATTGACAAGGGCGCTCTCGTCTCGGGAAGCTTCTTCTCTCGACTGGCCGCTCTGTGTGCCCTCACCTCCCTTTTGGCCGGGCCTTTGACGCAGCTGGCCCTCGGCGTCGACATGGTGCGAGTCACAGCTGGCGGACGCAACGCCATGTCGTCCCCCGTGTCCAGAATGATATCTCGGTGGAATGGGACTCACTTCATTACTGGGAAGCGACAGGCGCATGCTGAGCCGAGCTGCAACTTGGCTGTTAATAACGTCGGGTCTAACACGATTGTTATTATCCCGTCTTATCATGCCATTCGATCGCACTACCGTCTTGCAAGTCATCAATAACGGAGCCTCTCCCTAGAGCGAAACCGTCCCCTACGGCTAACCAAAGTGCCTAACCGGCGACTGTGATTTTCCCGTGATAGGTTCTCTCTCCGTGTGCTACGTAGTCAAGAACATTACCGAGTAGGCGCGAATAAAAGGCATTAGCAAGACGACAGCCATATGGTACGCCATGGTAGGATGCTCTAAAATTGCCGTTGGCGCTCATTCACCACTCACTAATCTCGAGAAGGACATCAAAACCGCTGCAAGAGAGGCTGGCCACCCGGAGCCGACTGTTTTGGCTGTGTCTTTCGATATCAACTCCGAGGACTCTGTCAAGACCCCTGCCGCCACGAGCGGCGGGGCCTTTGTCTACGGGTTGGATGTGTTGATTGCGAACGCGGGACACAGCTCAGACTGGGCTGCTATTACCGAGACCAACACGACCGAGTGCTGTAAGACGTGGCTCAACTACCATCTCGTTATCCCAATCTCCATTTAATAATAGTATATAAGATATAAAACGACACACACCGAGGCCACCCCTCATAGCCTGAAAACCTTATAACATTTCGCCGAATTCATGCCAACTCCGTCCAAGGTTTAGTCGACATAAACAGGAAGCCGATTTCAGGAGCGCTGCACACTGGATTCGAAAAGGGTTTGATTGTCTTGATTGTATTGCCCTCTTCTGCGTGGCTCTCTGGTTTTGCCAGAGAGTCTGTATCATTCCACGGCTAAATACTCACCCCGCCGCTGTCCCTCCGTGGTAAACATACCCCCATCCGGCAAACAGCCCATCCGACCACCCAATTATCATGCCCCTCAGCCCCGGGGCCTTCAAGTTGACGTGACACACCCTCCCTACCGATGCCAGCGGGTCCTTGCGGTATATCCAAACCACGTCAGTCACACCCGGCGGCAGTCGTGCCGCGTGGAAGGTGCCAAACGCGACGAGGATGGCCAGCGATAAAACGCCAAAAAACATGCACAACCACGGCCTGTTTATTTCAACCCCGCCCCTGCACGTCCTGCCCCTACCAACTCGCATTATCAGCATGTCGATTACTTCGATAGCGAGCGAGGCCCCTAGGACAGCAACGGTGCTGATCAGCCAGTCGCGCTGCTGTCGAGCGGGGAGACTGATGCAGCCGATGCCGTTGCTGCTGCTGTCGGCGATCGGGTAGATGTCGCAGTTGCCGGTGGTGATGGCTAGGGCGAAGTCTCGAAACGATGGCGAGCACCACTTGACAGTGAGGGGGGTAGATGCAATTGTGTGCGTGGCATTGACTGCGGCGGCGAGGCCGTAGATTTGCAGGATGAAGAGCATCAAGCCTAGGGTGAAGGCGGCGATGCAGGTGATTGCATTTGCGAGGTCTTCTCTCTGTGCTTCTGCAGCGGCCAGAGCTGCGGGGGTTTGTTCTATGTCAAAACGGTGTCAACAAACGATCTAATGTTGGGCTGGGGTTTGTTATAGAGATCTCATACCAGAGGTCTGGGTGGCGCTATTCCCGCTGACCATCAGCTCATGGGTCTCCTGAGCCCCCTCCCCGGAAGGCTGAGCAGCGAAGGTGCCCAGGCCCTGCCATAAGGCTGTGAAGAAGTTTTGTAGAGCAATTGCCATGCTTCGTCCCTGATCGTGGTTTTTCTCAATAAGAAGGACGACCATCTGAAGCATGGCGCCCACGTCCAGCATGAGTGTCAGAGGCATCCAGACGAGAATCTCCTCCGCCACAAGGCTGGTGCTGATGTAGGATTGGATGCATAGCGCGATGCTGAGTGCCGCCAGACCAAGGGAGAGATATTGGGCTGACTGCCAACGCACTACCCGTAGCACACAAGCCGGGAGGTGGAAAAGAAGGAGGAAAAGACTGTAGAGCCAAGGGATGAGAGCCCCGCCTGGGTCCGGCCTCAAATGCGTCGACGGGCAGGTGATGTTGTCGGCTTGTGAGGCGATGAAGACACTGAACGTGAAGTTGGAAACGAGGGTCGTGTTGGGGCTGAATTGACAGGTCATAGGGAAAGTGGTGTAAATGGATAGATGGATGCGGTGATCTGAAATTGAGTGCTTGAATGATCGTTGACAACAAGAGATATGGATGCGACGGTACCTAAGTAAACCTACATTTAATTCGGTTATGAACTCCTTTAATAGGCGACAGCAGTATTGCAGCCCAGGGGCGGCCTCACTTTCTCACAGCCTTGTTTCCGTTGTGAGGACGAATTTGAGCATAAAACTGCAGCTGGCGGCTCAGTTACCACGAAAATATCCCTGAAATGGCGGCGTGGGTGGTGGCGGAGGGTGCGTGGCTGAAATATCGAAAAGAGCTATTGCTCCTGAAGGGGGGCGGCCAGGGGTGTGAAGCTGAGTCCGAGCCAATGAACCCTGCCGAACGAGGTCTGGCCGAACCCAACCTAATGGAACACTGCATGACCGAACAGCTGTGACGTAGGAGCATGACGTGAACGACAAGGCTGATCTGAATTACATCATCACGGGCGGTTAGGGGAATAAAGAAGTTTCCAATGTCAGAAAGTAGAAGTCCTTGACCATCTAGTCAGCGAAGCTGGCTGGATGTCTGGCACTGCCAAAGTGCCAGAGCAGGGGTGTATTTTCAATGTAATGGTTTGAATCTTTAAAAGATTTCATACTCTGTGGTTGAGCCGCAGCTCGCGGGGTGGGATTTCCTAATTCGGACGTGTCCAAATCGGGCGTTGTTACCCCTGTTTGAGACGGTTGATTGGTTCTCGGCTTCCGGCGCTTTCTCGCCCTTTAGCCAATACTTTCCGATGCGTTTGTGAGGGGTGAAACTGGACGACTAAGGCACTAGAAAAACACCACAGTAAAGGTAGTACAGCAGGGTTCAATGGCAGTTCTGCGTTAACTAGCTGTTGAACTCTAGCCCTCCTGGAAACTGGGGGTTTCCAAGGCCATTATTTATCATCTATCTGACAAAGCAGCCCCGATAAGGCTGGTTGCCGATGTTCATTCCTTGCGTTTTCACTGTTCCATAGCTTCTTCCGTTTTAGGCAACGTGTTCAGCCAGGCAAGCGGTTGACAAGATAAACTGCACCGCAAAATCGAAGCATTCCGTAGGTTGTGGCCTGATGCTAACAGCCACTACCAATTTTATAACAATTCTATGGCATTCGGCTCACACCACCACCAAACCAGTACCAAAACCACCACAATAATGGCCTTCGTTAATACAATGCCACTACACTACCCAACAGAACATGTACCACTGCGTGCAGCATTACCACCACCGGGGCACCTCCTTGCCTCGCTACGAGGACACATGGTGGTAAGAGGGCATCGCCCGCTTCTTCGACGGCATCATCTAGCCCGCGCCGCCCGAGTTGGTCCCAGCGCCCCAAGACCCCCCCAAGTACATACCCTTCCCCCTGCTACCCGGAGCTCTACGAAGGGATCCATCGCATCGGCAACAACCACGCTGCAGCCGCTCTGTTCCGGCACTGGGCATCCAACACGGGCTAGAGCCTTGACCGCATCACGGGGTAGATGAAACAGTACCCTATAGGCGCATCCGCACCCGGCTAGGACGACGACACAGCAGAGCGACTCTCGGGGGATCCCGAGATTGCAGCGCTGTTTCACAGCTTCTCGCGCGTCTGGGTGTCCGGCGAGGTTGCCTACCCGTCGGGAAAGACGATCGACCCCGTGCCGACACGCGGAGACTGGTGGAGCGACTATCACTGGCCCGTCCAGCAGGCGTTGGCGCCAGGCGAGGAGAGACTCATACCCGTGCTATGGTGGGTCGAGCCATGGAGGACGCGCATGGTCACGGTGCCGCTCGCGGCTGGCCAAGCTGTGGATGTGACTGTCCAGCATGGGAGCGGCATCTACAGAAAGGAAGCTTACTACCCTGGACCGGGCGCCAAGCATTTCCCCATAGTGACTGTAGTGGAGAGAATGGTGAACATCACCGAGGCCGACAACGCGACCATCTTCCGCGACTTGGAGTGGTCGTACCGCAGGAAGGGGGAGACGAAACTCACGGCCATGCTTGCTAACGAGACGGCGAGAATATTTGTCCCCGATAAGCCTGCGGAGACCGTCTTCGAGTTCCTTCTGACTTGTACCGGGGGGGTACGAAATGGCGGAAGTAAACTTCAAGCTGAAGGGGGTGTGAGACTCGTGGAGGGAGGGTTAGGGTTCCTGGACACGTCTCTCATTGTGGAGCACGCAGCACGCCCCTTGATTTTCCACCATTTCAATCATCATTTCTCCCATTCAAATCGTTCCGAAGTTTGTGAAACTGCCATATCCCTCTCAGCCAATCGGTTTTGGTTTGAATCTACTATTGCTTCCTAGCACACGAGCGAATGGCCTCTCGCCCGCATCAAGTTTAGCGCCAGCCGCATGGCTGCATCAGGCGA
>Ga0247780_1001175_pt1 | contig 17724 bp, 11 predicted proteins | sample UWRJL079202R5_FD_179927 | JGI IMG/M metagenome (GOLD analysis project Ga0247780, IMG submission 179927) | Plant litter microbial communities from Arlington Agricultural Research Station in Wisconsin, United States - UWRJ-L079-202R-5 | ecosystem: Environmental > Terrestrial > Plant litter >... | reverse complement strand
CTGGTAAAAATCGAAAACTCAATGTTAATCAGCCGGTGCAGCCGCTTCTGCCTAAAAAGGCTAGAAGGTCTAGATATAGTAGAATCCGGCCACACACGCGATAGAACCCACCCTGTCAAACAGTTACAAAATGTTTATCTCGGTGGGTCCGTTGAATCTATTGTCGGCTCACTAAGAGCAGCAACTGCCGTGACTCGGCAATCGAGTTGGCAATTACGTCGACAATCGGCAACGTTCCGAGCATCCATATTTCTCATCACTTAGCCGCAGCCATCAAGACTATAAGACACCATCCACACCCTAGGGTAGATAACAACTTCTCGTATCTACAGCAAAATCGAATCGCGGCGCCAAGATGAAATCCCCATCAATCCTCCTCCTACTCCTCAGCCTCTGCCTCTGCCTCACCACCTGCATCGCCGCTCCCACTCACCAATATAACAACCCGATCGGACTACCCTATCAATGCACGTTGCATGGTACACTTGGGACGTGTCAAGATGAGAATACGTGCATAATCAGGGGGAAGCCGGTTTTGTGTAATACCATGTTTTCGGCAGGGGTGAGTGACCACACCAGCACATTGCATTGGGATATTTTATTCGATCCATTGCTGACATCTAGGGATTGGGGAAGACTTGCGGAAGTTGCTGTTTGGAGTATTCGTTAGCTCCGTTGATCTCTACTCCGTTGACTTTGGTAGGTGAATTTCTGGTGTTTGTTGTGAGACTGGTGGGAATGAGAAGCTGATGGAATGTTGCAGTGTGAGCCATAAGGGTTGCGGTTCTTTTGCGGGATGAATGAGGAGTTTTTACGGCTTTTGATATGAAGTGGTTAGTACTTGAGCAGTTTCTTGTTTGGCTGCATGTGTGTGGTGAACATTCAGTTGGCTTTTCCTCTCGCGGAGCATTCAACAGTTGCACTTATTGGTTTCAGAAACACTGCACTCTGGGTTTGATGGAAATGGTGTGGATTGCAACAGCTTGATTGTATTGCGTGTGTGAAGGTTGCTTGTTCTTGTGGTTCTGGCTTTCAGCCAGAACCTCCTTCTTTATGGACCGCTCCGTAGGATTCAGCTTCGTCAACACCGTGGCTGAGGCTCACTGGCGTTCAGGCAGTGCTAGGCTTCCAGGCAGTTTTGCTGAGCGGAAGCCAGGGCCCCTGAACCCCTTTCATTCCACGGCTGAAGAGCAACAAAAAATCACTGCAATTTTAGTCCCGCGTGGAGGGGTGAACTCTGGGATTATGTCAGCGCTAAGACTAGGTACTGGTAAATGTTGATTCGTTGAATTGACTTGACATTTCCCGTCCCTCAAAAACAGGGAGACCGTTCAAAGAGGATGGTGTTGATTTTAGACCAAGTGGAGGGGTTAGGCAAGTCCCTTTCTGCATCATTCATTTCTCATCCCCTTAGCACCTCCAATCGAACTCTGCTTCGTCCGGTCCTCAACCCAATCAGAATCTCAAAAACTGTTCTGAAATGACTCCTGGAGAGAAAAGGCCAGAAACGAAATCAAACCCCAGGGTGTCATGTAAGCGATACTGCATCAGCAGGAAGAAGTGAACATGCGATCCAAAGTCACCAAGTTCATCCAACAAATCCAGTCCAAAGAAACCCCTTCCCTTCCACTCTTCCTTCCCTTTCCCTCTCATAGCAAGAGGTCAGGTTAAACCTTCAACCCCGAATCAGACTGTTTAAACTTCGCCTGTTGCATCGGTTTTCCAACTTCTACACTCGCGATCGGATGCGGATTTGATTAGTCCAACGCTTTCAACGGATGTAACTGAAACGTGATTGGCTATTTCGGCCAAGTTTCCGATTCAGAACCCCCCAGCCCCCAGTGGAGTGCCCACGCGTGTTTTAGGGTTCTGTCACTTCTTATTAAATGTCACATAGTGTGGCCCCTTCCTTCAACTCGGATTGAAGCTCGCATCAATGCGAGCCAGTGACGCCGACTGATCCTTCAGCTTTGTGCCAGTGATGTTCGTCTAAGGTCATATAGAGTTAGACTCGGTAGGCCGTGAGTAAGAGCAGCACCTAGCTCAAGGATGAAGTGACGGCAAATTGCCACTCTCGTGCTTACAAATGTCACTGGAGGCGGGAGTAAACTGTATTACTGTGCTGATGACCCTTCGTCCTCTGATCAATTCATCGACACCTACCTCCACTGGGACTTGACAACTTCACGGCCGTAAACAACGAACCGGCAACCGGACTTCATTGATCCAGCACTGTACGAATGAAGACTAATAGGATTAAGCTAAAGCGAGCAGAAAGAAGCAAATGCGTGAGGATTCATTTCGTACGTTCTGTGGCCGAGATATACTTTGAGTCTCTCTCTCTCTCTCTCTCTCTCTCTCCAGCCCTCTCCGCAAAAGAACAATGTCGCCCGCGCGCGGCTATAGATTGAGAGGCGACTCAAGGCTAGAACCATGATAGAGGCTGGGATGGCGCCGGACTCAACAATTTGGCTTCAAGAAGGATCTGGTTTAAGTGCCATCCTTCCAACATTTGTGGGCCTCGCTTTTGCGAGAAGCACTTAGCACTGCTAGGCTTCGCCCTTCTCATCTGATCCATGCCTTCAACTTGGGACCTGACGATAGTCATTTTCTTCATCACGATCGGGAAGCAGATGAGTATAAAGAGAGGCTCCTGCTTCCCTGTTAGAACTTAAATCCATACCATCACATCCCAACTCATCCTTCAGCCAACCTCCAACCCCCCCCCCCCTTCATGGTAAAACCCACCATCCTCCCCACACTCACCCTCCTCCTCCACACTCACGACCACTCTGCCGGAAAGCCCAAGCCGGCTCCTGGATTATATTTGCCTGCAATGGCAACGGCGGCATGTTCACCCGCTCCTATAACGGACGCCAGGTCAAGGCCATGTGCCCGCTCCAGGGCGGCGGTACGGGTGTGCTCTTCAGCGTGGGGGATCAAGATACCAACAAGCGCAGCAGCAATGCGGGACTGTGTGAGCGGGTGATGATGAATACTATTAATTCTTGAAATCATTGGGGGGGGGGATATGTTAGATGTCAGGTACGATTTACACCACGGAGTCCTCAAAACCCTGAGCCAGAATCAGGTGCGCGCACGCACCAATCCCACACACCATTCCAACACTGGTACCGCAAACAGCAGGCCTAGCCGCGTTCAGGGGCTAGGCTTGGCCGGCCCTCGCTCGGCTTGGACTGGCCGCATTCGTATAAACACCATTCCAGTAAAGGGGCCGGATGCGGTTACGGATGACTGGAAATGGGAGCATCAATGGAAGAGCCAGGACGCAAGGAATGCACCACCGCAACCGACCTTATCGAGGGTTCTTTATTAGATAGATACATAAATAGGGGGCCTCTCGACCCCTTAGGGTGCCGAGAGGGCCAGAGTTCAACTGCTTAGTCAACGCAGCCCTACCTTTGAAGTTTACTGTACTACCTTCACTCTGGTGTTTTCCAAGTGCCTTAGTATTCTGGTTTTCCAACCCTTACATTGGAGGATGGGTGGAAGTATCAGTGAGTACTGGACTTAAACATGGTTTGGGGAGGTTGGTTAACAGTGATTGTAGTGCCGATCCTGGCAACTGCTAGGGACGGAGAGTACGACACATTCTTGATTGTTCATTCTTGATTCTGACGACTATCCCCTCGTGGACGGCGTGAGTTGACCGAGCTACATGTCTCGCTCTGGGCCTAAGCAGCATTGGCGCGAGTTTGAAATCGGACCGTCATTCGAAGCCTATTGGACAAGCTCTGGTGAGTGGCACACCTAGCGCCAGAATACCGGCATGGAGGGCGAGCCCGAAACCACGAGTCGGAGGTTGGGAGATGACCTGGACGTTCTTAGAGGTCTAGGACCACAGTTTCAAGGCGTCTAGGGAATAGACTCGACGTGCATAGAGCTAGGGTGCTCATCAAAAGTGGGATGGATTTCTGTTCAGATATGAGACACGGGTTCAAGCATGGGTTACGGGGGCCGGGCTTGGTACATAGGTAGCGAGACTGTTTGATGTTGAGTTCGTCGCCATGTATCCGCACGGTGCTATACCAGAGACCTTCCAATCGGATGGAAAGGTGGTGATTGATGACATAATCATTGGGCATGCCAGCAGCGAAGCGCCACAAGCTCCTTCCCCGCCCAGCTCAGAAACCTCTATTCGTCCTTCTCCATCCCGGGATCCCATCGCAACGTTCAGGCGTGCCGCGGAAAGAATGGCCGCAACCATGTCCGATTTCCCGCTCTTCAGTCTCTTCCCCGCCGAGCTGCGCAAAATAGTGTGGCACGACGCGCTGCCCGCGGACCTCGGCCGGTGTGTGTTCCCGTACCGAAAGGGCTGTTGGCAACCCCGTACGATCTCCGATGAAGAAAGGGCAGGGAATGGACAATTTAGCTACCACCAAGGTTATACACCCGACCTCATCTTTGAGTTTCGAACGGAACGTCTCGGGACTATTCGATTTGAGCTGCCTGTGGCTTTCGTTAGCCACGAGGCCCGGTGCGTGGCTCTCAGTTGGCTTCGCCGGAACGGCATGCGACTACAACCGCACCCTGGCCACGAGTGCCTCCTCGCCACACGATCGTTCAATACGCTGCAGGACGTGTTGTTTGTTGCCCCTGATAGATGGCGTGACTTTGTCATGGAGCAGACAAATAGACATTCTCAGCCAGATCTGAGGGGCCAAGAGGCCCTGGTCTTGGATGTACCGATCCGCCACTTCGCCGTGATGGAGGAGACGGTTCGGAAAGATGGCGGCGACTGGCTTTCGATGCACAACGACTGCGACGAAATGAGGAAACTGTACATCATTCGTGGAGATGCGGAGGGAGAGGGTGATCGGGCCGACTGGAGGAACTGGTCGGATTACTCTTTTCTGACGCAGCGATGGTGCGAAATCGGGCCTGCTCCTGCCAAGGAGTATTCGTGGGATGCCGACGATGCCTTGCTGAAGTGCTGCAACCCCAGTGACGAAGGCCGCGAGGAGTTTTCGGCATTTTCAGAGGAGCTGCTGGCCGAGTTGCGGAGCTGGCTCGAGACTATGCTTGCGACTGCTTGGGCGTATGGTGCGGGGGAGTTTGATCTCTATAGTGCTAGTGTCGTTGTCAGATCATAATCGTATCAGGTTGATTTCCAAGGATCCGGACGAAGACAACACCTGAAATACGGTCTCTACCGCAATATGTATTATCACAACATCTAATTACGTTGGATGAATGACCCCCGTGCCTCCCCGGATACCGCCTGTTTATCGAAGCCGCCGCCGTATCCCTACATATGCTACCAGAGTTCTCCCATCTATTAAACTGTCTATCACAAACACTTACCAAACCCAGCACCCATCAGAGAACTTCGCCAGCGGCGGAAACTTCTCCACCAGCCACTCCCCCACCTCCGGATTCCCTCCTGGCCGACTCATCAAGTCGCTCAGCCGCCACGGATCCCCTGCTACCTTGAGCCCCTGCAGTGACGCCGCGCGAGGCAGCGCAACATACGCTTGACCCTCCTCAAAACAGTGCGACAGATCAAGAATCACCCGCCCCAGCGTCATGCCCTGCGCCTTGTGTGTGGTCGGCGCCCACGCCGCTACCAGCGGGATCTGCGTGCGGCACACGAGGGCATGGCCTTTGTTATTATTTGCCTCGCCGACCTCGGTGACAAGGCACTTTAGGTAGATGGTCTGCGTGCAATTTTCGTTCGGCGTGGGGAGGTTGTAGAAGTGCACCCTGGGCTAGCCGGGGCTGCAAGGATTTTTGCTTTCCTGCATGCAGTTTGACCTGTTCCTCTTTGAGGTAGGCGTGCTCGCCAACAAGTCCTTCCGCCAGGGGCGCCGTCAATTGATTTGCAGGGAAGCTTGTCCTTGTCGTAGGGCTCAAAGCCCGCGATAATGGCCTGCAATCCGTTACAGAGGCCGGCACACAGAGGTTGAGGCTGACAAGCAGGACAACTTCCATGCCGATTTTGAGGTCAAGTTGCGGAACGAAGCGGTAGTCGTCGTCCCCAAGACATTCAAGCGTGCCGTCTGGTCCTTTAGTGCCGTACTTTCGCTTCAAATGGGGGTTTGGACTCCCGCTGGACAAGCCGTTGGACTAGTAACGGCAAGGATCAGCAAGAAGGCATGCAAAAACCACGTCATTGGTTTTCCAGGCGTCATCACGCTTTAGAGGTGGATGGTAGAACTGGCGACCGCCCGAAGCGGCACTGCAAAACGCCCACTTGTCACTTTCCTTGGCTTGTATGCGACTGGTCTTACAGTTGAATACCTCCTCGCCTTTTTTGACATCGGATTGAAACCCTTCACCAGAGTTTACGCAGTGTTGAAATTGCTTCACCAGGGGGAGCTGGTAAAGGTCGCCGGTAAGGATGATCAAAACGCTGCCAAGAGGCCTGTCGCCGTAGCAGCCGGTCTGCATGACGTAGTTAAGGCACTCCAGGTGTAAATTCTCAGCCATAATGATCTCATCGATGATGATGACGTCGGCCTGGCGGAAACGCTTTCGGATGTACTTGTTACCACCAGCGTAGCCGCGCAAGGCATCTAGCTTCTTCGTATTATCCTCGGGACGCAAGCCGGCGTAGGACCACATCGTGGTGCCCTCAATGGCAAAAGCAGCCTTGCCGGTTGGGGCTATGACACAAACCTGCTTGCCTTGGGACCTGAGGGTGGCCTTGATGGCTTGGAGCACCTGTGTCTTGCTGCATCCCGCTGAGCTGGTGTAGAAGATGTTGCACCCGGTGACGGCAAGAGGTCGACAACTCTCTGCTGCTCTGAGCAGAGCGGCGGGCTTGCTGCTGTCTTCAACTCCGTCCTCACTGGAGTCGTCATTTTCGCTCTCATCCTCGTCTTCGCTCCCGTCCTCGTTTCGTTCTCATCCTCATCCGGGGACTCGGAGTCTAACTCGCCTGTCTCATTGTCGTTGCCGTCATCATCGCCCTCGTCGTCGTCGCTGCTGATCTCAGTGTAATCCGGAAAAACTGCAGACGTGTCCGCCTTGTGTCGCTCGGCTGAACGGCCGCTGTGATCAATCGAGTTGTTTCTCACGCACCCCGCGACGTAGACCACGATCATTTCATCGTCCTCAGGCTTCCTTTTCGCGTGCCGACCGGTAGCGACGCATTGCTGGCAACAGTCTGGGGAGTAGTTGGAAATTGGGCGGTACGGCACAAGGCAGCGGTCTCGTCTTTTTTAGGTTATTACCGCTGGATTGTGCTGCGTTGTAAACGACCTGCAGGAGCGGCAATTGAGGACCTGGGGGCATGTCCCTACACGACCAAACAGACCATAGATTAGGTAGCTAGAGAAAGAAACTAGAAGCTGACGAGTTCATGCTGTAGCATCGGCAAAAACAGATCTATAGCCCGTATTTCTCGCATAGATTATAGCCTTCTGAGTTGTCTTGTTCATCTGCCTTGGCTTGGGATTTGGGCCGATTGGGGTTATCGGAGGTATGCTCCTGTTCCCACGCATCTTCGGCCTATTGACGTTGCTAGGATCTCTGGCCGCTGGGTTCCAGTCCTACATGTACGGTGACTTCACGCCGGCGGGTGGCATCTTTGCGACACTGACAAGTATGGCTATGCTGGGATGACTGATCCCTGTACTATTGCTTGTAGCTGTGGCGATAGCTAGCCTGGTAGCGACGATTGTGTGGTTGAGTAGTGTAGGACGGTGATCTGTGTTTATGGATGGGTTTGAACTCTTTGAGAGGCTACTCCTAGGTACCTTCGATAAGCCGGTACATCGAGCATCTACGTCCTGGAGACCTCAAACAAGAACATGTCCTCCAGCTGCCACTGCGCGTATCCGACAGCCGCCAACTTTCTTTCCTCCTCCTCTCTTCTAGCCGCCTTTGCTTCCTCTGTCTTCGGTCCAAACTTGTCTTCCCAGAGCGAATTCATCATCTCAAAAACCCCAGACTTACACATATCGCAATCTGGGCGCTCCGACTTGTCTGTGCGTTTCATTGGGACATGGAAGCTCACAAACCCGACCCTTTGGTACCGATTGGTTGACGCCTGCTTCCCCTTACTTTGCTCCAGAGCTGCATCTACATCTTCGGGGAGAATTAGCAGACAATCCTTGTCCTCGCCATTAGAATGGGATGGGTTTTTGCTCCTGATGATCTGGCTACGAACAGCCAGGCACATCAGACGGTCGTTCTCGGCCAGGAGCTGAGACCCAGAGGGCGCATCGAAAACGGGGTGGCTTGATCTATGCGATTTGGCGGCGACCTTGTAGGGCAGGATGTAGGACCTGAGTCTCAGTCTGGCATCGGTTATTCTGCCAAAGGGGTCGGCACTGGCCAACGTGGAATGGGCGTCAAGGATGGTAGCCTTGTATGGCGACACCGAAGTCATCCCAACTGGTAGCTCGTCGCGCTCCGCTCGAAAAGTGACGGATGCGTTCAGGGAGGCCCACGAGAACGAAGGCGCCACATAGGATTCGGTATCCTGTTTGGACATGGAGACTTGTTCATCCCCATCGCTGGCCAGCCGCGACCAACACAGACTGTTGATGATGTCGGACACCCAAAGGCCGGCGATGTAGCCCTCACCTCCAAGTGACGGCTTGAAGATCTGCGCGAGGCCGGACACGGCCGGTAAACGGTCGGTGAATTTTGTCAAGCACCGCAAGGAGTAATCCTCGACCAGCGTGTACCACAAGTGGTGGGTGGCAAGTAAACGGCTTGCCTCCGGAGTCCGAGTCTCCGGAAGGGTAACGATATAGCACGACTCCCTTTCGCCGTCGGGGGTATGGTGGAAGCGGCCAACGAGCCTGGGCTTGCCCGCGAGGTTCCGTAGCAGCCAGTTGGCCTGGGCCTCTTCTTGGCGGGATTCCTCGAGCCAGTTATCGCCCAGGACACGGAGAAGGTCGGTGGCCGAGAGGTCCTGGATGTAGTGCATCCCGCTGCGGATGGTGAGCCAGGACTCCCTCCGTCCTTGGCTGTCTTGGTCCAGCTGGGAAGCGAGAGACTTGCGGAAATCCTCGGGCTCGCGCTCGGTGGCGGAGTGGAGGAGACATTCCCAATAGACTTCGTATGGGCCGAAGTGGACTGTTCGCTTGGAGAGCGCTCGTTCCTGGAGGATCCACCCCCGGCTGTTGAGGATGTCGCTGTTGAGGGTGCGGTCTGGTCTGGGGATACTAGGGCAGATGACCTTTGGTTGGCCGTGATCCTCGACCAAGTTTGGGTGCTCACAATTTCGCAACTCCAGGGGGTTTTTCTTGTTTAAGAAGCCGGCTTCTGTGTTCGCCGCACAGCCGGCTGAGATGTTGACGTATGCATTGGCGTACACACGACCCATCTTGGCAGACTCTGTGTCCCAATCCTCGACGGAGTCTTGGATGATGCACAAGGAATCGATCCAAATGTAGCGCAGACCAAGCTTTCGGATCACGGTAACGGCATCCTGGAGGGTGCGTGGCAGATCGTTGAACTCAATTCCCGCCATCCTGGATTGGAGGGTTGCTTTTGTTGTTGTCAGGGCAAGGGTATCACCCCACCGATAGCTGAGAGCGGTAAAGTCATCGCTTGGGTCTAGGCCGATCTTCAGCTGACAGCAAGGAGAGTCTGGAAGCCCAAAATCCAGGACGCGGGTGGGCATCTCCCGGTCCTGGCTGGTCTGGCATACATCATGGTTGGCAACGCAATCGGAGAGCCAGACCTTGATTAGGGAGAAGACCTTGTCAGATGCTGGATCCGGATCGATATACGAGGTTTGGCCTCCTCCAATGGTTCCGATGAGTGGCGGCTCCCAGACTCCCTTCCCACAAGCGCCTGTTGTCCTTCAGTACTGCATGACCACAAGAAGGGGGTAGACTCACAGCCTGGGTGCACTGGCTCCATCAGCTTGACAAAGTGAGTCTTGTTAACGAAGCCGAACATTGGATGGTCGTACTGATGGATAGATGCGGCAACAGCGTTGACGAATCCAATCAACCACCAACCACCGATCTCTTTGTACACATTGACGATCCGATATGAAATAAGGCGTCAGCACTCAGGTCTTGACCGGAATCGCGGGCCTTATCTGTCCTGGCATATAGTTAATAAGCAACGGAACCCCATTGATAACCTCCCCGTATTGCTCAGGAGCACCTCCGTTGCTTTCGAGTAGAAAGGGGCTCTTTCCGCGGACGCAGCGAGCGTAGAATTTGGTTAAGGGCTCGAAAAATGCTGGGACTGGTGAGCCCAACTCCTCGGGCAGTTCCCAGATGGACCCGATGTACATCCTTCCCGAACAGCCATACTCCGGATGCGGAACATCCACAACGCTGAGGACGGAGTATCGAGTGTCGCAGATGACAATAATCTCCTGTTCCGGTTTTGCGAACGCCTGAATCACCTCCACAAGCAGCACGACCACCTCACCGGGTAGACATCGGTCGCGGAAGGGGCTCGAGAGCGTTCCTGGTGACTGATTCAGTGCAAATCGCAGCAGCGTGCAAAGGTGGCAACCCTGAATAGCCGCATCTTCGAGCTGCTGGAAGCTCTTGGAATGGGGAACGATCAGGGAATGCCGGTTCTTATCCCCCCTGTGACCGCCCCGCCATCTGTTGAGGGGCGTGAAAGGCGCTTGGCTGGAATCGTAATGGCAGTCGAGATCACCGCAGTCACCAGGGTCGTGAAGGGCGAACCGCAGCGCGGAGCACGCGTCGCAGAGTGAGTGGTATTTAGTCTCCATGAGAAATGGCGGGGATTAAACAGTGTACCCTGTAAGCATCTCAACGGGAAACGAAGGGAGTGCGGAGCGACCAGAGCATTGAAGTGAAGGTTTGATCAAAAAGATGGTGAGAGGGCTGACCTGCAAGCCGCGCGCATCCCTGGGCCCCTTTTCACTGAATTGTCACATATTATGCAAGCCATCGGGATGGGAAGGAGGCTGAACAGCACACAGGTGGTTTTGTTGGAACTGCCTTTTTTGCACCGCGTCAACCCCGATCACAAACAGCAATTGGATGATCAGCTCTGAAAGGGAAACTTTATCACCCAAGCTCGCTAGTCTTAATCTTCGCCATGGATACCTCCAATACTCTACTATACTCGAAAATATTTCCTTCGTACGAACTTCCCTCAACCTATCACCTATTTCAGCAAAATCTAAATCAACTCGTGCTCGAGTACCTTAAAGCCTGCGACACATTCAGTTGAAAAGCGGTCGAAGCCCCTGCTTATATCCCAGATTGTGCCTACACTTCTACCCAGGGGCGTTCCTTTTCTTGCAATGGTCAGCCCTCCGTCCAGCACAGCTGAAGGGATCCACTGCGCATCAACCACATCGCGCTTGCCATCGGAATTGTCACGGTTTCGGATAGACAAGTACTTGATGTAACTTTTACCGATAGTGGTGGTTGATGGTTGAGATGTGGTGGCGGTCTGAAAAAATGCCAGAATTTTGGTGGGGCTGGCTCAGTTAATGCCACGCCGGGCGCCCGGCGCATTGGATGCGATCTGGGGTTACAGAAGCGGTCCCGGATCGGTGGGTTTTGCTTGGCACGGAAGCGCCCCCACTTACCATCGGCCCGGAGTCAGCAGTCTCTGACAAGTCTGATTCCCGTTTGCGACGTGTGTCTTCGGTAGGGGCCGAGGAAAAGAAACATCCCGACCCCCCCAATCACACAGGAGTGTGGCGGAAGTGAGATACTGATGTAAGAAGTTGATATGAAATTCGTGGGTGAAGCATTTCAGTAGGACATTGGGAATTGGTAGGTACTGCGGAATCACGCACTAGCCCCGCCATCCCATCGCAGTAAGTAGAGAGCTGAAAATGGAGTCTGAGGCCAATCGGCGGGTTAGTAACCACCTGTGAGTCTGAGATTGCAGTTTGAGTGGTTTCAGTCGGTTGTATTTGGTGCGAACAAGGGCCCCTGGTGTAGGTGCCGGGCTAAGGTGCGAATCCCCTCCTTGAAGGCAAATAACCAAATGCAGAATGGGGTGAAGATAAGAATACCTACATGTAATGCTCCAGCTTGAGTTGGAAAGGCATAAGTACCAGCGAGGAAACCCAAAGACGACAACCATTATCAACTTCATCATCACCAGCTTCTTTCATCAATACATACCATACCTGCATTTTCAATCCCGACTCAAAGAAAGTTTATTCCACGTGAGCCGCCCTCGTCAACATCATTACTTTTTACTGCCAGGAAGCTCAAACTCACCAATTCAAACCTACAGCGACTCATTACCACCCACCCAACAACCTCCAAAATGCAATTCAAACTCATCACCCTCACCGCCGCCCTCCTCACCGGCCTCTCCTCCGCCCTCGTCCCCGTCGGCACCGACGCCCTCCAGCTCCGCCAGGCATGCGGCGTCACCAACGGCAAGTGCAATGCCAACGGCTGCCAGGGCCTCAACGATCCCATCCGGGGCATCGGTCGTTGCACCGAAGACTTCAAGGACTGCCCGTGCACAAGTGTATGTGGCTCCCTGGCCGAGACCGGTCCCTGCAACAGGAATGGATGTAACGGAGTGCGGATTGCGGATTTCCCGACGCCGATTGCGAGATGCACGGCTGGAGAGTTCAACGGGTGCTTTTGCTTTATCTAGGTTGGTGGTTGGGTAGATAGGTTGGCAGGCAGGTAAGGTACTTAGCTGGGCTGATTAGATGTCACTGGATTGACAAATATAAAATGAAATTTGGGTTCATGGATAAGTTTCTATGCATGTCTGCAATTCAAGAAGCACCTCCCAGTACACCAATTGAGTGTGGCAAAGGATCCATGAACCACTTCAGCCGCTTGGGGCTCGCGGTCAATGACATCATTTCACGTTGGTTGAACAGGTTGAGGCTGAGTTGTCGGATTTGTGGCCCAATCAAAGAGACTGAAACAACTGGGATTATCTGAGTTGGCGGCAAACGGCCTACACCTCCGCCGGGGTAATAAAGGTTAGCGCGGCATGGGGCCCACTGTTATGATTCCAGGATTTTCTATGGCAGGGGCTAACAGTTGGTCCTGAGGGCGCTAATCTTTATTATCCCGGCGGAGCTGTAGGACATGTTTCAAGGTAGTTGCCGTAGCCGCCTGGTTGGCGGACGAGCAGTGTTCAGCTGAACCAGCATGGATGACAGATCTCGGTCAGTCCTCAGCCACAACGGCATACCCAACGCCCGAGAACCCGATATTTTAGGTAATTTGCTTATATGCTCCCATTCAGCCATATCATCATCCTCCACTGGAATGAGAAAGCCTTCCCAATCATCAAAAAAAGACACTTACAACCCATATTTTTCGGAACACTTCGTAACCAGATCCGACGTACTACATCCTTCGCCGCCCTCCAAGACTCCACAGAATACTCAGCTGGCCTTGATACTCATGATGACTCTCACCGGGTCCAATCTTTTTCTCCTCCTTCTCATAACAATCGTCACGTGGAGCGTCTCTGGAAGTACGGTACTCGAAATGCAAGACGTACCAGCATACACCTCAGCGGCCGAGACAAAACCCTGCGCCACAGAATGCGCCATCACGCCCTCGGCCGCGTTCAAGACAAAGTACGCATGCGATCCCGTCAACCCCGTCAGTTGTATCTGCGCCAACGGGACAGCTTCCGTAGAGCTTCGTGATAGCATGTCGACGTACTGCTATGAAAAATGCGATGGCCTCGTTGGACCACATCTCGCAACTTCGATCCTGGCCGAGTATTGCAGGCAGGACTGGGAGGGGAAGACAATTACTGATCCGCCGTTGGGACCGACGGGGACTTCTGCCGGTACTACTGGTACCTCCAAGACTTCAGGCGCGGTTATACCGCCAACAGAGGGTCCAAATACCTCGGACGGCGGACTGAAGAGGTGGGAGACCATTGTTCTCGGCACCGTGATTCCCATCGTTGGCGTCATTATGGCTGCTCTGGGTGTTTGGCTGACCTGGAGACATTTGAAGCGCAAAAACCAGATGTCAAAAAACAGCACACCGGAGAGCTTGGAACTGCAGGGCGGCTCCACGGATACAAGCCACTGAAAGACTCAAGCCTGCTACTTCAGAAAAGTAACTCATCACAGCAAATGACATGCCGCATTCGGAATTCATGACGTCTCGCCTTATTTGTCCACTTAGCAACACCTGGGAGTCAACTGTTACAATAGGCCCGTGATAATAAAGCTTGGTTGTGGAAACTACCTACCTACCCCTTGGATGGGAACTGGAACATTCCCCCTGCTCATGTGAAAGCCAGGGTGAAATGCCATTGCCAAGCCAACGAAGCCGCCGTGACTTGCGACAGTTGCTCATTGGATTGTCTTGAGATTCTATCCATGCATGTTGCCGGAGGAATGATTTGCCAAGAACTGGCTGATGCACTCAAGTGCAAAGCACGAACCCAGCCCGATCAACTTAGCTAGCCACTTGCACGGGCCGACTTCAAGAACTCGCCTACCCAGTCACGCAAACGGGCCGAGTAACCAACTCAGAGGGCCACCTCCATGTGAGTACGACATCCTCGTTGCCGGCCGAAATCTCCTATCTAGAGCTGGGCAAGATCTATCCTAGACTACGCCCCTCAACCAGAACACCCACACCCAACCCTCCAGTCTGAACTTAACCGTCAATTCACGCCCCCAATCAACCTCCAACCACTCGCATCCCAACCCCCTAACAACCATAAAAATAGACACCGCCCTCACCAGCAAAGACTCCCTCGCCGCCACCATCACCAACCTTTTCAGCTGCCCCTCCTCTACCTTCGACACCTTCTTCTCCACGCTCTTCTCCCCCAGCATCCAAGCCGTGGTCAACGACGAAGCCATAGACTACGACCGCCTCAAGGCCGAGTTCCACAAGCTGCACGACAGTCCGAAGCTGTTTGTCAAGGTGATGGATTTGGCCAGGGACGGAAGGAAGTATGCTTGGCGGCATGTCGAGCAGGGGAAACTTCCTGATGGCAAGGAGGTGGTGGTGCATGTGTTTTGGTTTGGGAAGTTGGACGGGGATGGGAGGGTGGTGAGGCAGACGGAGAGTGTTAGGTCGTGATGCTTATAAGTTAGTTCAGGGGTTAGATGGATGGACGGACAGAAAGGGGTATTGTCGGTAAGGGTGTGTCATGAAATTGAAATGTTAGCATAAGACGGAAGGTCCCCAGCTGAGCCTAGTAAATCCTGACTTTGTCTTCAATCCGCGCCAACCCCACCACCGCCTCCCCTTTCATCAAGCCATCCACAAAACAGCCCCCCACAAACTTGTATCCATCCCCACACGGCCGCAACACAGCAGGCATGTCACACCCTCCCAGCACAACAATGCAGTCGCCCCGCTGAGCGCCCACTGGCACGCTGGCTAATCTCCCATCCCCAGTCACACACAGCTGCTGACCGCCCATCTGAAACAGCAGGTTGGTGTTGTACAGCATATCGAGGTAAGGCTCAACCGCGTCGTGGTGGTCGTCGTCGTCAACTTTCCATTTGGGCCCCTCGCGAGATGACGCGAAAAGGTCTCTCAGACGGACACCTTCGAGGGGATTTGTCGCCGTTCTTCCCACCTCGAAGTCCTGGATCGGGTGGATCACGTTGTCGAAAAAGTCGCTGATGTGGCCGCGGATACAGTGCGGGTTCTCTTGCTGTAGGATCGAGATCCATGACTTGGGCTGTTTATCGTTGTCCACGACGGCCAGAGGGGCTGGTGGTGGTGACAGTGTTGTGTCGGGCTCGGGTCGCAAGAACGGGGACTCGAGGTCTTGGGGGCTGAAGTACGGGAGGTCGAGAGGCGAGGGGTCCCCCGTGGTGAAGTCGTGGTTCGGGTCTTGGAGGAATACGCGGGATAGTGACAGCCGTAGGTCGTCGTAGCTGGCGGCTTTGGACTCTGGTACGAGTGAAGCTTGTAAATCGGGAGAGGAATGCTGCTCGGACGTTGATTCGGAAGTGGCCGGCCGGCCAACCCTGTCGACTATAATCCCTCGACAGATCAACGTTCGGCCGTCCTCGGAGAACTCGATCGGCGCTACAAGGCCTCCGTCGGCAGAGTACCGATTCGGCAGAAACCAGCCATATACAGCGGCGTGAGAGGCGGGGCTGTAGGATAGATCAAACACCCAACTCGGGAGGCCTTGGCACTCGGGCGGGACGGGGTACTTCTCTGCCGCCACGCCATTGCTGGATCGGACCATGGAGTTGAGGTTGCCGTAGACCTCGAAGCAGGTTCTCGAAAACTGTATCCAAACGTGCTCGACCGTAAGCTGCGGCCCGTACGCAGGCGTGACTCTCTGGGCGATCTCGCTGGGCAGGAGCGCGAGAAGTCCAAACACCTTGTCGCGTCCATCGGTAGCTTTAGATGTGCGGGCGCAGTTCAGCGCCGAGTGCAGCTGATGACCTGAGATACGCCAGATGCCCACCAGCTGCACGCCAAGCCGAGCGTCCGGCGTTAAATTTGTCAGGTTGGTGGCGACATCGGGTCGCGCCGACATGAACTTGTTTATTGCCGCGACCAGCCCGGCATAGTTCCTCTGCGGATGGGCCCGGGAGTCTTCTGCTGCTGCCCCTGTTCGGCGAGACGACAGCTCGCGCACGCCATGCTGCCTCATCAGGGTCAACATGCCGAGGACGTCTCTGGGGCTGAAGGTGAGGGGGCCGTACCAGAACGCGAGCGATGACGCCAGTGCGATTTCTTGCACAATCCAGAGCCTCTCCCAGAACGCGGCACAGAGAAACTCCTCGAGAACATCCATCACGGCCTGGCCGACACTATTCTCGACCCCAGATCCCCGGGCGTGTGCTGACATGGGACCTCCCTGTCCCCACGACTCCAAGCTTATCTCGGTTGCTGCCAGCAGCTCCTTGACGGCGACCAGCTTCGGCACGAGGGCCGGCGACGAAGGCTCGCCGACCCACCCGCGCACACAGAGTGCGTTGGAGTAGATGAGGTGCATCTTCCGGACTTGGTATTCCCGCTCCCTCGTATCGTCCTGGTTGATGCAGATGGCGTCGATCCACACGCGCAGCTTGCGCTGGGATACCTCGACCGAGTTGCGCAGCGCACACAAGGCCTGGTGGAGGTTTGCAGTCACACCGAACGGAAAGCCGTTGAGCAGGATCGTCTCCTCTTTCTCCTGGCTGCCCCAGACGTAGCTCAGGGCAATATAGTCACCCCATGTGAACCTGTCCGGGCATGATACGTCCTGTAGAACTAGACTTGACCCCCCCTGGCATCGCTGAGCCGCGCCGTCGTCCCCATGGCCGTCTTCATCCTCGTCGATCTTCTTCCACACAGCGAGCGCCAGAGGCTCGGCACCAAAAAGGAACTCACCCGCGAGCTCGGGGAGGAGATCTTCGGGCTCTATGCCGTCCTGGAGCTCAGCGGCTGAATCTCCCGCGGAGACGCGACATTCGTTATAGTCATCGGTCCAGGAGTCGAGATCCACCGTTTCCAACGTACACGACACCACCTCCTGGCTGTGCGGCTGTCGGTTCCGGCTGGGTGAGATGGAGATGACCCGAGTTTGGTTCGACTGAGGTCGTGTATCCAGCAAGTCGTATTGAAACGTTGCCGGCTGAGGTCCAGACTCCCCTAGAGAGAGTCCTATCGTTCCTTCAGAGGCTTCGACTACCCCGGGGACCCCGATTTGGGGTACATGAACTGAGGCCCTGCCACATCTCGCGTTGTCAGGGTTCTCGCTGGGGCAGTCTCCGTCTGCGAAAGGCTTGGTAGCTCCGTCTTTACTAGATGAGTGTTTCGTCAGCCTGACCTTTACATTCGCCACTTCGTTGTTGTTTCTCACCTGCAGCGAGCA
>Ga0247780_1001172_pt1 | contig 17768 bp, 33 predicted proteins | sample UWRJL079202R5_FD_179927 | JGI IMG/M metagenome (GOLD analysis project Ga0247780, IMG submission 179927) | Plant litter microbial communities from Arlington Agricultural Research Station in Wisconsin, United States - UWRJ-L079-202R-5 | ecosystem: Environmental > Terrestrial > Plant litter >... | reverse complement strand
CAGTAGGAGAGAGTGATGCCGAGGAGGTCGATCGAGTGGGTGAGGAGGGTGTGGAGGGAGGTGAGTGGTGCGATGTGGATCGGGTGGTCGGGGTTGATGGTTAGGGTTTGGTGCGGGAGGGTGCGCATGCGGATGTGGATGGTCTGTGAAGAGGGGGTTAGCTAGGATGGCAGAGGGAAGGGGGGAGGGTATTTCGAGGATGGAGACTAACCCCTTTGACTATCCGTGTCCCTACGCGTGTGAGGGTCCCCTTGACGATCTCGTTGCGGGAGGTGCTGACCACCAGGGTACTCCCGGGGTCTATCGGCGCAAGTAGCGCATAGCAGTCCTCGAGGCCATGTTTGAGGTTAGTGAAGGTTTCGTGGAGCTCTTCGATCAGCCAGTCAAGTTCCCGGTTCTGTGAAGGACAGTCAGCAAGGAGTTGGCCAATTCCAGGAAAGAGGGGCGCTCGACGATGGGGCTCATCGGGGTCAGTGGTAATCGGCGCATAGTCAACTTACCTGGGATGCGTCGACAGCCGTTTTGAGCTCGATTGGCGTAACTGATGGCCAGATCTCGACAGACATGGTCGATGTCCCGAGCCAAACTGCTGGCCTGTCGTTCCCGAAAAGGCAAAATCTCTGCTGGAAATTTTATGGATGGAAATGACAATGCAAAGATGTCTGTTGCGAAGACGAATCGTTTGACAGCGAACGCCGAAGTGGTGATATTCAAAGTCGCGCAATGGCTGCATGACGTGGGGAGCTCCCCTGCTCCTGGCCTTCTGAAACCGGCAGGCGGTGAGGGTTGATGTTGTTTAGCGCCGGTGAAAGTGGTCTTGGCGTTCCGGGCTGCTGGGGGCAATGGGTCGCGGGCGTCCAAACCCCACCTTTGACGGTTTGAACTTTCGGGGTGTCCATTGAGCAAGCCGACCTCGTGCGCAACTCAACAAACCAGAGCGCAAGGAGACGGAACAGTCGCCATCCATTAACTCTCGAACGATATTTTTGAAGCCTCAAGCTTGGCCGTAATTTGTGGAAGTCACATTCGAACCGAACGCGCAGCGACCGGACAGTATATATTCGCGGCGCAACCGACCACACACCGACGGGAAGCGCATTTATCGTCAGCCACTACACGCAAACCGCAGGCCTGATATTGTACCACCAATATGTCCTCTTCTCAGTCCGGAGACACCGGAGAGGCTCGGTCGCTCATCAGCCGACCAGAAACGAAGCTCCCCGGTCTACCAAAGGGTACGTCGCAGAGGGAAACCCCCTTTCCGCAGCTCGAGCTAACGCGGCGATTCACACAGGTGCTCGGCTCAACAAGCGTCCCCTACCCAACCTTTCAATCGTTCGCCAGCCGAGACATGCAAGCGCGAGTATTACACCGACTACCGATATCGACGGCTACCAAATGCCCCCGCGCGCGCCACATACGACGATTATCAAAGTCAGCTCGAAAACTCCCTTTATGGCAATCATCAAGCGCACACGGCATGCGCTCGACAACGGCCCGCAGAGGACCAAGGGTCTGCCGCTAACGGCGCGGATCGCAGCGCTGGGAGTTGCTGCCGGCAGGAGCGTAGAGTCACAGGGCGTCATCGCTGATGCGCTGGACGATGTGGTTCTGGTTGCCACGGGGAAGGCCATCCAAAGGGCTTTCGAGGCTGCGTTCTTCCTCCGGCGCAACAAGGAGCTGACCGTCGTTTTCCGGACGAGGACGGTCTCGGCCATTGACGATATCGTGATGGACGATGATGAAGCGGACGAGGAAGACCAGGTTCGCGTCAGGAACGTCAGCTGTGTGGAAATTGGCGTGCGGTGGAAGTAGGGCCGACGGAGGAAGGTTAAAGGCATACCCATCTATGGTATCACTACATTGCGGCTCGGGCACGAAGATACCATTACATAGTTTCGGAGTTCTGTTTGGAAAGGGGTATCATTTGCGGGGCGTTTTTACTATTTGCTAGTTCGTTTTGTTTGGAGGCATATGTGTGGCGATTGGCGTCTGCGCTCACGGAAGACAGAGCATTCCCGTTAGAAAATACCCAACGTGAAGATTTGGAGGAACACAATGGACTATGTGGGACAAAATGGGAGAGCACGGCCTCGGCGTCGCTGAGAATCACGGCGTTGGGCCCCCGGGATGTTGCAAGACCGCAGGGTGCATCTGTTGGTCAGCTTACTTATTATCAAATGGCCACATTGATGGCGCCAAGACCACTCGGATTATTGACGATCAGTATTCGAGGTCACCAAGGGGATCATCTCTTCGAAAGCGGACCAGCGTGTAGCGGTTGGGTCCGCTCAGGCAAAATGGACAATGTGAGAATAGCCCAAAATACCTACCACTCTCTGGTTTGTGATGTGTGCGAGATAATGATCGGTGCCCCGGTTTGTGTTGTCGGTTTGGGTACGTTCAGCCAGAGCTCCGGAGCTCCAGATGGGCATCACCTCCTTGACTAGAGAGGTACTTCGTACATCCAAGGGGGACATGTAAACGGTGGCACCGCTAACATCGAGATCAATCCTCACTTCCACAACAAGAGCACACGTCGTCCTTTGTGGCAACACCCGTCACACGTCCCGATGATCACCATGAGCGACCCGGCCAAGAGGGTCGTTCCGGCTGATCCACTCATGCCGCAGCGGGTCGATGATCGGCGGCCATTTCTCAATCACCGAAAGAAGGGTGACGATCCGGGAGAAGGGCGAAATACGTCTGGACGAAATTAAGTCCTGCCGAGACAAATGTTTACGAAGACCTCAAAAGCTGCAGTGCGAGCCGCAATGAGAGCGGCGGGCTTCTAGCTTCAAACGATGGTGAGGTTTGTCGCGCTGCTGCGACCGGGAATCTGGCCATCATTTTCGTTGTACCACCAGCCACGATGAAGATAAAGGCCTGGTGAGGTCGAGCAAATGGCCCGATGTTCGGTCATACCAAATCGACCTCGTTTCCCTTGCTGAACCGCCCGCCGTTGTCCCTGAAACAGGCGCTTGGTGGTGAGTCGACAGGACGAGCGAACGGCGACACCACAATAACTGTCTACCACACATGGCTTACTGGACGTTTGCGGTTTCTACCTGGAATACGATGCACACTGGCTGCAGGTCGTTAATCTGAAGGAGGGAGGGCAAACGCAGTGACCCAAACGCTGCGCGATGCATCATCGTGCGTCAGCAGACCTCAGGTGAGGTTGAATGGACAAATTGACGATTCGATTCGTGCGCATCCTGCTGCGGGGCAGAGCCGTGGAAGCAAAGTAAGCAGCTAGGTGCAGGTGCCGAGACACCGGTAACTGCCTGGCTACCTGAGGTAATCTCTACATCTAAGATGCTCGGTGAGATGGGGGCCGAAAATCTTAGGCTGGATTCACGGTGATATCAAGCCAAGCCAGAATCTTTCGGCATTGAGAGAGTTATTGTCATCGCCACAAGCCACGGTCAGATGGGGCGTTGCACTCCCCCGCTTAACTTAAATCCGCCGGTAATGGGCTTAGGGAAATGCCGCATCACTGGAGCTGCCATCAACCGGTGCCGCAGAAGGTCGGGAGGATTGTTGAGGCGTGCTACGATGAGCCATTGAACCCAAACTTAGGCCGCCACGAATACCTCCTTGTGTTGTCGACGCAGGCACCCGTGACAGTGCACAACCCCTCGCACTTCTCACCCTAACACGTTGCGACGCGTGCGGAGGTGGAGTTGTGGGTTTTGAGGCTTTGAGCTTCGAGCATCTCTCAAGGATGATGGCACCACCCCCGGAGCTGGGGAATGCTGGCCTCGCCCCACAGCCCAATTCAGACGAGTCAATTCAGACCAGTCGCTAGCAAAAAAACCTTCCCCACCGTCAAAGGACGTCCCAGTGCTGGAAGACAATCGAAAAAGCGGCCGGGAGCCGGACAAACAGCGTCGCATCGAGCGGAGAGTTGCAATGCAGGGACCTCCGTCGCTGGGAGCCTCTTCCAGCTCCGGATTGAAGAGCATCCCTCGTTCTTATCAGGGCCCGTCGCACTGACAACGGCCGCCGCTGCGCGTCGTCCCCCTCGCAGAAGTCTTGCACCCGCGCTGCACGGGCCACATCTTGACGCAGGAACAACGGTGGGATGCAACCGCACGGCTCCACGTCTCAGGTACCAGGGTCCACAGCCAATTAAGAACTCGCGATCTGAGAGGGTACCCTGGCGCTAGGTGAAATTGCGCAAATCTCCTCTCAAGCGCGATTTCGCCTAGAGTGTCGCCCAGACCGCAGCTTTGATCACGACTTGCCAGAAGCGACGCACGAAGCAACCCAACTCGGTCTTTGAGAGGATGGAGGCTATTGGAACTGCTGCATCGCGTGTGATGAGAGTGCCGTCAGCGAAATTGTCCCCCCGCAGCGCACAAGGAGGCAAAAGGGGCACAGTGGCCAGCCACGAAAGCACACCAGAAATAGCGTCGCAGGTGAGATCCGGGGTTGGAATCGTCAGCCAGGCACCGCATCTTGGATGAATTCGAACCATGTGGCTGTGGCCTCTAGCAAAGCGATTTTTAGAAGAAGAAGCCACCCCAAAAATGACGCTGCTGGGAGGCGCTGCGGGGGAGGTAGCCGATAATAAAGTGCCTGAAATCGGACCTGTAATCTCCCGCCTGAAACTGGAAATGAATCTGGAGGTGCTCGGTACAATTGTCTGGCTAAGAATCGCTGCCGGCGCGGCTGGTAAAACATGCAATGGACAGGTATCATCTACCTTATATGATTGCTGGCCCCGACAAACTTCGCGCTGGTGCCGTGCTCGCCAACCGTCGGGTCGGTCTTGGGTCCTCCTTGCCGCCTTGCAACGGTGAGTCGCAGGGAATTCTGACGACGGTTGGTGGACGGGCAACGCACCCCTGTCAAAGTACCCAAGTATCACCCGCGGTCCGCCGTCCTCGTGGCGTCAAATCTACGGTGGGGGAAGGTGCAGGGTGCTCCTGCGCGCAATACCCCAGTCGGCTCTTGCTGTGGGCTTGGCGCAGGTTCGTCTCATTTGCGACTCTGCCCCCATATCGTCGGCGTCTTCCCCTTGTCCTCCTCGCCCGCCTCGCTCCTCTTGCTCCTGCAAACACCTCCCCACAGACTTCGTTGGCAAAGTCTACACAGTCATCCGACCTTGAGTACTCGAAGTATTCAGTCAGTCATTCATTCACAACATTTTCTGCAAGCAGACCAGACCAGCAACTTCGTACATATACTCCACTCATTCCATCCACCGCTCGAGCCCAGCTTCAGGCCCTTGCAAACACGCCGTAACGTTTAACGCCTCACCTGCCAGTCGCACATCAACCAGCGTTACCCCCTACCCGGACCGCAGCCGAAGCAGAAGAATAGAACACAAGGGCACGGCCCAGAAAGAGATAGGAAGAAACCAGGCAGCTCGCGCGCGCATACAGCAACGAAGCAGCAGCACTTGATCAGGACATCGACGCCGTTTACGCATCATATCCTACCTCATCACGCCTACATCACCAAAATGCAGCTCTCGGCGATATTCACCGCCCTGCTCCTGCCCCTCGTGGCAGTTGCTACCCCCCCTGATGGCGCCGCCGACGACTACATCACCACCACCCTGACGAGCTACCAGACGCTCACCCAGACCGTCACACTGCAGCGTGCTGCCCTCGAGACCGTCACCGCCAAGAACGGCACCGGAACCTTCACCACCGGCGCACCCACCTCCAAGACTACCACCACCGCTGCCAGCGCCCTTCCCACCGGCGGCGCCGCGGCTCTCGGCGCATCCAACGTCGCTTTCGCCGCTATGGCCGGTGTCATCGTTGTTGCGCTCCTCTAGGCGCGGCGTGGCGTTCGTGCGCGTGGGAAGATGCCCTAATGGAGGGAAGACGATTATGGGATCACTGTCAAACCACGAAATCTACGATGCGAGCATCATTCTAACCATTTCTTTTGTCAACGATCAAAAAAGGCGGCGAGAGCATCTTCCACTTGGGGTTCAGCATTCTACCATGAGGAAACGACATTTTTTACGGGGAGCGAAGCTCGAGGGCTCGGTCTCCAGACGACAGGGAGAGACCAGGAAAACGACCTCCTCGACTTCGCCGCGAGCCCCCTTTTTCGTTGATCGCGACCCTTAATTTTTGTCCTCAAGTTCAGTCGGCCCGAGGTTGTCCTGTTCGCAACCCTTGGGTCTCCTCATCACCACTTGACTGGATCTTTTTTTTACCTTAATTCACTTTGTCCTTCCGGCGCAACACGCTTCGCAGCCAAGAGCTTCGCTCGGGTCTCCCTCGTCATTTTCGCGGCCGCTTGCGGTCGCCACATGCGACATACCTTGATACCCACCACTTTCTTCTACCTTCATGTTTACTGCTTTTTAAACCATGAGGAGACTCGTGTGGAAGGCGTTTTGTTGTTGGGGTTTCTTGAAACCTTACCGGCTGGGCTTCTACGGGGAGGAGATGAGATCTTCGACGGATCTCTCGACTTCACCATTTACACTTCGACATATTCTGGGAGGATGGCAGGACGGTTACGCGGGATTTAACCTTGAATCTTCTTGAGGTTCAGGAGGGAAGAGGAGGGAGGGGATTTCGACGCATTGATGACGGGAAGAGGATGAGGAACGCAGTGGGCGGTGGGTGGCTGGGGAGATACCTTTACAACCTTTATTACCCTTCAACTTCTTTTACTCCGCTGTCTTCAAAGTTGTCGATACCCCGTTTGGCTGGAAAGCCGTGGTTGTTTGATCGTGAGTGTGAGAGGAGACGAGAGCAGAGATGGAGATGATCATGACCGACGAAGCGAAGAGACGCAGGTGTTATTTGCCTCTTCTTTTTTTTTCTCTTTTCCTGCATTTTCTCGGCTCTCCGGTTTGGCTTTGTGTATTGCCTTCGCTTCGGCGAGCAAACTTGTACTGTAAATATTTGCACTTGACATCGCCGAGCGCTACCACTTAGACGTCGCGAATTTGAGAATTTTGTCCGAAACGAACTCGATGCATTTCCAACCACCCCAATGACATGTCGCGTGACACTCCGCAAGCCATCCATTCCAATGCCGTTGATCAAGCAGAGCCGCGCTGTCACTTCAAACTCTGTTGGTCCCATTCATGCAACTCAATCTTATTACTCATCAGGAGCGCAGCAGCGCAGCTAGCTGCCGGCCCGCGCCATCGATCTGCAGCGGCACAGCGCTCTGGGTCGCTGGTCGCCGGTGTCACGGTGGTGTGGTTGCATCGAGATTGGAGCCTCGACGTCGCAGCCGTCCACACCAGTTTTCTAGCTGTCGCATCACGTCGCAACCAACCAAATCCCCAGTCCCTAATTTCACCACCTACGAAGGCTCGGGCCAAAAGAAAGGGTCTCCTTAGCCAGTGTGAAAATGTCTTCTTAAGAAAGGCCTTTTCAGTGTTATATAGGCATTTTTGGAATGGGAGATAGCTTGTAGTACTGAAAGTCATAGGTGGTCTTCACAATAAGAAGGTATTTCGCACTGACTAAAGGGACCCTTTCCTTTGGCCTGAGCCTTCGTACCACGTGCGACACTTCCAAAGAGAACGAGATATTTTTCCCGTTCAGTCACTCACACTAACACTCGCGCGACACATCACATCGCATCACCTAGCGTCGAAGTGGCTTTCGGCAATAGCCCGATCGCATCGCGGCGCAATCGGGCGGGCGCACGTCATTTTGACTCTGCGCCCAGCGGCTGGCGTTGCGCGCCGTGTCTCACCCCAGCTGTGAGTGGCTCTTTCCCTTTCCAGGGGCTGTTCCCGCTGGCTTCCAGGGCCTGGGATCTCGCTTGTGGGGTGTTTCAGGCGTTCCACAGTGGGCCCGCCCACTCACACCTGCCGACCCTGAGGCTGGCTGACGCCGCTCACCGAGCCCTGCGTGCCCTGCTTCCAGGGTTAACGGTGTGTGGGGCGGCGCGATGTGGGCCTTCGGCACTCAGCCGAGATCGATCTTCCACGGCAGTGGAAGCTCAGCTCAGCTCAGCCCACGCCGCCAGTCAGCCGCCCAGATCAGGGTCCAATGTCCGAAAAATGGCGGGAGCGGAACAATTACGGGTAAAATTGGCTGTGAATTGACATCATCTCTCTATAATCTCGAGATATTGAGCTGGGCAGCCTCGCTGCGCTAAGTTTAGGCCAGCTACGTATCAAAGAATTGCGTCGCTGTCCTCCCGCCTCCGAGACGGTCTCAGACCCTGATTCTATGTCAAGTAACTAAATTGCTACATTCCAAGACAGAATCGTCGTCAAAACTTGCCAGCTGAAATCCGGCGCCCAAAATGCCCTCCCAGAAATATCACATCGGACCAAGGTGTCTATCATAAACTTCCTCAAAATCGAAACACTGCCAGTGTGCTCGCAAAATTCACATAGTTGTCTCCCCACAGCGCCATGTCTGTGCCTTGCCGCGTCACCATGCTCACGGTGCCAATCGTGTTGAGACTGTAAATCTCCACAGTCGACAGGTCCCTCGCCATGGCCATGGTTCCCGCGGCGCCTGCGCCCTCGGCCGTGGGGCCAATGGCAAACATGCGCGCCTGGCAGTTCTCGCCCGCCGTTGCCTGGCTGCAGTTTGTTTGGTAGTTGTTAAAGAAGCTATATAGCCCCGCTCCGAAAACAAGGACATTCTCCGAGCTAAGAACACGCAAGCCCCATGCCATCGCGCACGGCGGACTGCCTGCCAGGGCAAGTGTCTGCGTCCCGTTGTTGAATTCGAAGTTGTGGGGGTTGCCAAGACAGTCTGCATCGAAGTCCGGGTCGTAGTAGGCCGCGCTCCGTTGTGTAAACGGAAAAGGTGCTGGGGGGTTAGGCTGGTAGTACGGGGTCTCGGTCTGGATCTGCCCCATCCAAATGTCGGATGCGTTGACCAGCTGGTACTGATACAGAGTGTGATGCTCGACGGAAGTCCCGACTAGCCAGACTCTGCTGGCTTCGATGAGCAGCCCGCGACCTGCGTATACGGTAATGCGTGTCATGTTGAGATCTTCAATGTCGTGATCTGCGACCCACAACCAGTTGTTCTCCATGTACAGGTTCCCCGCGGACGGCGTAATGTGCATACTGGTATGTGCAGCTATGCATGACGCATCAATGTGATTTGGAACATCGGGGGTGATAGGACACTCAGCAACTTGTAGACCGGATCCTGCGAAACCGCCGATGCGGGTGTGTACGTCCCAGAGGCCAGAGGGCGGGAGGTCTGCGCTGCAGGTTCCTTGTGCCGCTGGTGTGTCGAGGTTGTATTGGATCAACAGCGCGCCTGCTGCCGCGCCCTTTGTCGAGACAATGACGTCGCTCATCTCAATGCGACCGACCTCGCCAGGCTCGCCAATTATCACCACAGGATGAGCGTTGTTGATGTCAGAGAACTTCGCTCCTGCGCCCATGATAACAGCCGCGAGGGGCTCGCCGACAATGAGTGCACCGGCGGGTACGTAGACAGTATCCGTGACAAGGTAGTATCCTGCATCGAGAAACGCTATTGTCGAGAAGTCTGCCGCCGCGACCGCTTTGAACAAGGCGTTGAGCGCTGCGGTGTCATCGGTTACACCATCGCCGACTGCACCATGCTCGCGTGCTGACAGAAATGCAGACGCGGGATACGACTCATACTGGGGCTTGGACCGTTCGTAGTAGACGTGATCAAGCTTGAGGGTAGACGGCTTGCGAAAGTAAGATTCGTCGCGTCCTTCCATCGGCTGGGGACCATGCGGCGCATAGAGATTGCCCTGTAGCTGTGTCAGTGAATTCTTGGGTGGGGTTGTCTCGAACATACCGTCGCATATCCGCCATCGTAAACGGTACCTGTGGCATCACCCAGGAGCAAAACCTTGCCCTTTGGCCGTGGTGACATGGGTGTACATGACGTTCTCGACCACCAGAGAACCCCTGCTCGTGCTGTTGCTCGGATCATGGCCGGTAATCACTGCCACTGGGACATTGATGAATTGGCTGTCGAGCAGAGTCGCGGACCCCACGCTCTCGGACGACATGTTGATTCCGACTTGACAGTCAATAATGTTCAAGGACTTGTAGGTCCAACCCCAGTTCCAAATCTGCAAGATGGCCGTCTCGGCTTTGTAGAAGGTGAGGTTGCGCATCGTATATTGCTGGTTGCCAAACTGAGCGCCGTACTTGCCCCCGACGAAGATCAAGTCTGTCAGGAGTCCGCCGCTACCCTCTTCCATGAAGATGCCTGTGTGGGTGTCTTCGAGCCGGGTCGACAGCTTGAACACACAGTTTTGAATAGAGGTCGCCTGCGACGAGGGCCAATGGATGGCGGCGATCTCACCGGGGATGTCAGTGGTGTCGAAAACCAGATTTCGGACCTGCCGGAAGAAGACGTTCGTGCTGACAAATGAGAGGCGGCCATTGTCCATGTACTTGTCACCCTCAAGGAGGCCGATGGTGGTCGTCTGGAAGCGATCGGACCCCTTGATGACGGGCATGCTGGTGGGGTCGCCGATGATCTGCGTGTAGTAATAGTTGATGATGGAGCTGCTGATGAGGTAGGTTCCGGCGGGAAAGTACACGACAGCGGGAGTCGTGGTAGTTCCGACGCACTCGTAGGCAATACAGCGGTTGCCCGACCTGATGGCGGCGTTGATGGCCGCGATATCGTCGGTGACTAGGACCGGGTTAGCCTTGAGCTTCGCAACGGACGAAACTGCCCTGCATACCTCCATCTCCCTTGGCGCCGAAATTGCGAACGTTTCTGAAGACGGCGTAGCTCTTGTCAGGGTTGAAAGGGGAAATTCCGTGGTGGTGGATGTCCTCCATCCAGAAGGCGGCCCGGACGGACGAGGCCGCCGCGAGCAGAAACGAGAGCGCCTTCATGCTTGGCAAACAATGGCAGAGAAGATGGGGGCGGGTGCAAAAATATACCAGGGGACACTCGAGGGAAGCGGATGCAAGGGCAGCAGCAACGCGTAGCTGATGGCCTGCCTTGAATGATTGGGCGAAGAGCTAAGACGCAATCCAGAGGCCCCGAGATGCAAAATTGAGAGTGCGGAAATGGTTGGCGTTCGGGGGTTCAAGAGACCTCGAGTGAGTGGCATGTGCAAGCTGGAGCCCGGACTGCAGGCAGTGGACAATAGGCGGTGGGCAATGGGCGGTGGGCAGTGGGCAATTTGCGAGCGGGTCGCGCTTCCATCTCTTGTTTACGCGGCTGTCGGTCGTCTAAGTCTCGTCAATGACGTTCGACAGCACCGGGGAAGCAGGACAGACACGGAAGGAGCGGGGCAGCTGGGCGCGACAGACCGTCTCGCCGGCGTGTCTGCTCCGGCAGAGTTTTGAGCTACCTTCTTGTTGTTCTACACATCTTCCATCATTTTCTCAATCTATTCCCTTCATGTTTTCTGCCTCATGCGCATCACATCGGGCCACCCATTGCAGACGTGATGCCGCAGAGGAGTCGTATATTCCTAATAGAGAGGCTGGAATACCCGAGGTCCGAGAAAGTCAAGGCTCGGCCCGTTCAGGGTCTGGAAGGGCCCGTAGCGGGAGCATCCGCGGCTTCCCAAAAGTTAGTTGCCATGCTGCCGATTCTAGCCGCCATGGATCCGACATGTTGGCCCAGTGGAGAAAAGGAGTCAGCGCCCTGAGCCCGTGGCGAGCGCAGCGTCATAGCTGACATTGAGCACCATCGAATAGTTAGCAGCGAGTGAAGCCCTGTTGCATGGTCATGTTGGTTTATCCTACGGAGAGCGGCGGTGTTTGTCACTTCGCTGCTCACGTGTCTTTGGGAGACATTCATTCCAGTCACACTCGGTTTCGATTCATTCTTTGTTGTTGTGACCGAATCCGCTCCGCGTTCATAGAACTGAGCAAGCGCTTGAGCAGGGACAAAGACATGATCACGCCGCCGTATATTACACTAGGGCCCTCCTAATGCCTCCTCAAGGCCGAATGACCCAACAAGTTTCACATCGAGCCCCGTGGCAAGTAAAAGGATGGCGCAAACAGTTGTGACGGAGACAGCGAGAAAATCAGATGATGCTGCTGAATCTACGGCGCATGACTCCTCACAATTTCCAACACTGTCAGACGAATCAGACTGACAGAAAGCAAAGACTGAGTCTACTGAGCAAAAGGAGAAGGGCAAGGCCTCCAGTTCAGCACCCAGGAACCCCATGAAAGAGAACTTTTCGTCCCAAAAGACGACAACGGTTGATTGCAAGTGGCATGGCACAGACCATCTCGCCGATGTCTGTGTGCTCCTGTGATCGGAAAGTCAAAGAGTCAAAGAGAATCCCGATGTGGGTGATACCTTATATTTGCGTCGGAGCTGGGGCGGCACCGATGGCCCGGCACCAACGAATGTGAGGGGCGTGGTCGTGGTTTCTGGTTCTGGGGCGGCGCGTGCCTGCCAATTAGCATTGATATTCAGAGTACGGAGTAGCGAATGAGGTTCATCCAGTTGCATCACTGCCTCTTCGAATCAGATTGAGCGCAAGGAGTTTGCTGACAGAGCCGTGACCCCCAAGAGCGCTGATCACACACGTCTTCGAGGTTCCACGGAAAGAGCGACAGCCACTCCAGGCAGTTGCCGAGCATCCGGTTCTTCATCAGTCAACACGAAATTTTTATGTCCTGGTTGGCCCAGCGGGCGTCTTCGGTACCTTTCTGATCTCCTGTCCAGCGCAATATCGGTGACTGGATTCGCTAGATCAACGATTTCCACAACAATTTCGGGCGCCGACATACTGCAGGGGCCTCAGGGTGCTAGCTGTGTTTGTTGTCCGTCGTGAAGTGATCGCTTCATCCGAGTTGTCGCCACCTGGTGTCGACTGCAGCCAAGTCATAGGCGCCTCCTGTTACTGACGCATTAGCCCTCGGGATCTTTATCTCCAACAATCTCATCTAGACGTCTCCAAGTTGCAGGTGGGGACTATCACTGACCAAGTCACTGGAAATCTTTGGCAAGCCTGACTTTTATTCACAGCTCGAGCCACAAGGAGAAGTATAAGAACCCCTCGCACCTGTTCGCCCAGCCCGACTTGCCACCAACAAGCATCCCCCACGCCCATTGATGTTAGCAGACAACTAATGGGGTGCATTTCCTCCAATCCGCGTCCCGGCGAGCGCAGTACGCACGAGCACCAACATACCCGTCCCTTCCAAAGCGCAAAGCAGTAGTCCATCTATCTTCGCAAGGTTCCGAATTCCATTCCTCAACAAAAGAATCGACTTGAAGAGGGAAAGCAAGAAAAAAGAGGAGGGATTACCTTGCCACCCCGGTCTGCTCCGAAGCCCAGAGACGAGCAACGAAGTAATTCCTTTGACAGCAAGTATCAACGACGTTTCCCCAGCCCGGAGACGCTGCCCAAATCGGATTTCCCAATTGCTCATAGCACATACGACTCGGACAAACCAAAAGTGATCTCGATACAGTATTGGGAATCGTTTCGGAGGTCCATACACCACCAGGAACCAAACATTCACAAATACTCAATGGGTCAAGGCTGCTGCAGGAGCCGCGGCCAGATCCTCAACGTCTACGCAGACGACTCAGAACAACCAGTAACTCGCCGGACTTCGCGCAACCTACCGCCCTCTTCTATCGACGCCAAAGCATCCATTCCGAAAGCTGCTAAGGCCACATCATCATCAGTCAACACATACCAGCTCCCAACAACGGCACTAGAACACCGTCAAAAACCCCTGCGAGACTGAGAGGCTCGCCGTTTCTACGACACAGCTCAATTGGACTGCTAGGCATGGAAGATACTCCAACTTGGTTACTGACACTTGTTGTTTTGGTAGCAGTTGGAATTCTTGCCTCCTCTATTGGTCTTGCTGTGGTCCTCCACAACAAATACCGCGGACTCCGTGACCTAGGATCCAGAACAACCGTCGCACTCGACAACAGCAACCCGCTTCAGACGCCACAGGCAGCATGACAGAGCCAACAGCAGCGCCGGTAGTGAGCGATACGGCGTCGTCAGTCCGGGAAAAGCGGGGGAGCCTCTACTTTTCAGAGCGGCCGTACTTCAAATACCTTATCTTCGCCGCAATTGCCGTTGCCGTCGTCGTGGCCATCGCGGTCCCCTCATATAAGGCGACGCATCCTCCGCAATCTCCCAGCCCTGACACCGGTCCGTCTACGGCGGCCCCGACCAGCATTCCCCCGATGCATTTAAAGCCGGGGTTTACGCATGCCCCTTCTGAACCAACGACCCTCATCGCTCATATCCAGCCTTTGCATAACGGGCCCCGCCCGACGGCACATCCTGCCGCTGCCACAGAGAAAATTGTTCGCCGAGACAACTCGAGGAACTCAACGTTTCATAACACAATGACAAGCGATGTTGGGGAGTTTAGACACCTTACAACGATCAATGGGACTACGGCATTCGTACTTTACACTGCAACGGCTCCAACGTCGAGGGGCACACCGAAGTCGAAGCCCGGAAAGATTGCGATTCTAGTCGCTCTGTTGGTTTCTGCTGCCATGGGCCTCCAACTCCCTGCTGTCACAGAAGCTGCAGCTCTGAGCCCCAACCCCACAGCGCCTGCTACGACTCATGCGATAAGAGAGGCATCTGGTCTGGGACCGGGTGCCGATGGAGCCTCCATGGCCACGGAGGGGATTGGGAACAACGCCGACAGGACTGGCCGCGTAACGACGACGACGAGAAAGGACAGAGACGGGCCTGGCTGTGCTGCTGTCACCTCCACCTCCACCATCATTGGGGAAGAGACGACATCCTACCAGACGACGACCTTTTGTTCCATTCCAACTTCTCGTCGTAGTGCAGCGTCAGGCATGAGGCCGGGAATGCTCGGGCTTGTGGTAGACTTCCTCGTGTCTGTGGTAGCGGGGAGCCAATCTTCGAATACCAGCGAAAGCGCTACCAGAGCCTCATCACCAGCGGCCATCCCAACATTTGAACCGGAGGCGCATTCATCTATCTCCGATGATGACTGGGAATATTGCGAAAGCGACACGACTTCTTCCACCGAGATTATGGCTGTGACGTCGATCATGTGGAATACGACTACCGCAACTGTTACTGTCGAACGCTCGATGGCGATCGTCAGCACCAGCGGGGGGCTGCCGGGCGCCAGTGAGAGTATCACGGAAACCGGGGGACCCAGTACAACCACCGTCGTCACCCCCACAAGCGTCACGACTACCGCGACTGCTAATATTGAACGCTCGAAGGAGTACGCTAGCACCAGCGGGGGGCCGCCAGGTGTTAGTGAAGGTATCACGGACACCGAGGAACCTCATATAATCATCCTCGTCACCTCAAGCACCACTTCGACACCTTCCGTTATCAGCGACACATCTAAGAGCATCGGAAAGACGCCTGAAAGTATTAGCGGCATGCCTAGCAATACCATGAACGAGACGGCCACGGTCAACTCGACAATTTCTAAGAATGCAACCTCAACTTCTGAGTACACGACCTCAACCCTGTCGGCAAGCCCAACTAAAAGTGGCGCGGTCCGGCGTCTAAAGCCAGGCCTCGTCGCTCTGGTCTTCGCTCTCCTCGTCTCAGCGGCGACAACCCTCCAGCTCCCTAGGACTGATGGCACGGCTATGTCAACATCAAATGGGCACAATATGACCCTCCCGACACCCCCGATTCCGATCTTTTTGACCTCTCACTCCTCGAATGGCCCTAGCGGCAGCGAGACCCCCAAGACCACGACGGCGACTGTGACCCAAACAGTAGCGACAACTCAGCAAGGAAGCACGGCAACTCCGCCGCCCGTGAGCGCGGCGTTGACTGCGAAGCCAGGCCTTGTGGCGCCAGCCCAGGCCTTGCTCGCCTCGACAATGATCGTCCTCCAACAAGGCCCCAGTGACAGCGGCGCGGCGAAATGGATCGACACCCTGCCCGAGCCCACCGCTGCAACAACATCCCAATCCCATTTGACGGCTATGTCTGCCGATACTCAGGTGGACGGCGCCCAGCAAGGCGTTAGCAAGACGGCTGAATATTCTAGCTCAGTAATGGATCGGCTACCTCCTAATCCGGTTCCGACATGGCCGAAGGAGCACACAAACTCCACAGCTGCTGGCCATGTCGTGACTACCACGTTGATTAGCAGTGTGGATGTCACGAAGACGGAAACGATGACGCAGTCGGGCACAACCACGAAGACGACCACAGCGACGGTGACGAGTTGCAGCGCCTCCTCAAGCACGACACACCCCTCATCCACAAGTGGCGCATCAAAGGCAGCAAGATCGGGCCTATTCACCCTCGTGGTAGCCTTATTCGCATCTGTGGCAATCGCCACTCAATATCCTGGCTCCACGGCGGTTGATCATACCATGACTACCACATTAACGAGCAGTGTGGATGTCACGAAGACGGAAACAACGCGGTTAACGACGAGAACAGAGCCGACCATAGCCAGAGTGACGAGCTGCACGGACGATCTGAGCACGACACGCCCCCCTCAAAGCACGAGTGTCCCATCCACAAGCAGCGCCTCCAAAACAGCAAAGTCAGGAATATTTGCCCTCGTGGTAGCCTTGCTCATCTCCGCAGCAGCTGCGTTCCACCCTTCCACGGCCACTACCACAACCATGAGCATAACCAACATCGAACCGTCGACAATAGCGACGCCAAAAATAACAGCAACAGAAACAAATACAGGGGGCTGGAACTCAAGTACATCATCTGCACCCCTCCTCATCGATACACCCTGCTGCGAGGATTATTGGTGTTCCATTTTCATTGGCTGTGCACCGGTATCACGGGCGACTGCCAAGCTGGGCGGAAGTCAGGAGGGCGAAGGAGGGGACGGCAGAGTGGAACCCCGGGGCGATACTTCGGGGCAGGGACGGAGTGTATTTCCATGAACCTTTGCGGCTGCCCTCGGGGTGCTGGCTTGTGGGGTGTTCTTGGAGTGGTTGTGGTGAGGTTAGTATCTGGTTGGGTTGGTTGGTGTGGGTCGAGGGGAGGCATGTGTGGAGGTTCCTAGACGGAAAGTTGGGATGCACATCGGAGGCGGAGCCTAGGTGATAGGTGAAAGCTACGGGTAGCTTATCTTGACCGACAGGCTTTTGCTCTAGGGGAGGTGCTGGCATGGGACGCGATTGTTTCTGATGGGAGCGGAGCATCTCAGGGGTCGGGTGGAGTCCTGGCGTCTTGATTGACTTTTTCGTAGTTTTACTTTCTTCTTCTTTTTGCCGCACCTTTCTTTTTACTTTCCCAACAGATCACCAGGCAGAAAGAGGCAACTGCCAAGAGAAAGTTATAATACCTAAAAGAGTTCACAACGTCAGTGACAGGCGGCCGATACTCTAGAGACGCCGCTAGATTGAATATGCGGACATCTCGCAAAGGTTGACAAAGTTCATGGTGATAGACAAGAGTTTTTTGGATAGAGTGAGGCGCCTCAACGGCTGGGAACTCTCTCTATTTCTTGCAACTCTCTTGCAGTTGCTGCAGCTCTCTTACAGTTTCAGGAAATTTAATCTACAGTTGAAAAATAATGGGAAGGATATAAAATGCCAGCATGATCGCATCAGTCTTCCCACTCATCATCATCCAGCACCATCACTTCTCTCACGAGTACAACCAAAAGACCGTCACTTCTCTTACAAGCGCGACGAAAAGAAACATCAATCGCCCTAATATCTTCGAAAGCTTTTCTATCACCCAGAGCGCCTCCGAGCACAACATGCCGAAGGCCTCCCAGAGCACTGGCACCCAGGGCACCTCCGCGGACACCACGTCCTCCGAGCCCACCATATCCGCCGCACAGCCCACGCCCCCGACCACACTCTCTCCGTTGGCGCCCGTATTTTCCCCCTCCCGCCCCCCCTGGGCAC
>Ga0247780_1001170_pt1 | contig 17799 bp, 19 predicted proteins | sample UWRJL079202R5_FD_179927 | JGI IMG/M metagenome (GOLD analysis project Ga0247780, IMG submission 179927) | Plant litter microbial communities from Arlington Agricultural Research Station in Wisconsin, United States - UWRJ-L079-202R-5 | ecosystem: Environmental > Terrestrial > Plant litter >... | reverse complement strand
GGGGGAGGGTGCCCCACTTTGACCGGTCAGATAATAACCAGGGGATATCCGGGAGTTCCAAGGGCTTGGCGCACCTGTCAGAAAGAAAGGGGGTTTGGCTACGCAGTGCCAGGTAAAAGTCACAGGCGACGCAAGTAAGTACCTGGAAAATTTGGGTGTTGTGGGGCCAAGAGTGCCGTGGGGGCCGAAAACACTTCCTTTGTCCTTCGAGGTATGGAAGATGACTGAGGTGCGGATGGCGGTACGGATCCGTAGTAAGGAGCTAAAAACCTCCACGGTACTGGTAGATCCCCTATTGGCCGTGCACGGGTCAAGAAAAGGGGGTTAGGGTTACTGCGTGCATCCCTCAGATTCAGCGGCAAAAGGGGGCTGCCCGATTGATTCCATTCGGAATTCGCAACTGCGAATGGAATCAATAAAGCGCAACGGTCAACATTAGAACTGGGAGCATGAGCCAATTGAAATGAAGATAGAAAGCGCCATCACTTAACCGTCTAGCCACTGGCCTGCTTGGGGTTCGAAAACCGACCGTCATTCCTGTCGTTGATGTAGGCCGAGGGCCGCCAAGGAAGGAATGACTGGAAGGGGCATGACCACGCCATCTTCACAGCTTAACCTTTGTGGTGGCCTCCGCAATGGCCCCAGAGGAAATAGGTGTGTCATTGGCAGGTTGATTCAGCAGAGCTCCGATGTTGTGAACAAACAACGGATACAGGACCCCGGTGATGCCTTCCTTCTTGGCATGGAAGACCGAGGATAGAGCGCTTGGTCGTAGGGGATGCACGTTCCCCGCTCATACGGGTCTGTTGCCTGTTCCGCAGCATGCCTCACTTTCTCGGCACCAAGGATCTCGTCTTCCTAAAGAGTTGCTCCCATGTGGTGGAGCTTGCATCGTTTGACGAAGTCATGCTGCCCGGTGGGTTGCTTCTGATTGGCTGGAATGGTGTGGAAAACTGACTAAGCGTAGGTTTCCGAGATGGTGGAAGCAGTCACATTGGAAAAAATGACCTGTTTGTAAGAATAATGTTCTTGTGACGAAGTCGATCTTTACCTAGACACACGCCCTCAGGCTCCTGGAGTCTCCCATTTTCGTTTGAGGCGACGTTGGGTGCTGCCTTTCATCCACCTCTTGGCCAAGATAATTAGTCTTCACATGTTTCAGGTGAAGAACTGATAGGAAGAACGCTAGACTGATCTAATCCGCGCGGCTGCCTGAAACTTGGTTTTATGGCCCGGTGGCCAACAGAGGAAGGGACGAATCTGTGCCTGACTCACTCACCCTGCGCAGCACTGGCTAGCCGGCTTGGCTCGCGGTTATGGAAAAGAGGAGAAGTGGGATACGAAGAAGCAGGGTTGAACACCATAAATCGCCAACGCATGAGTCCCAGGGGTCGGGTCAATGAGCATCCGAGCCCGCAGAGTCCATTGGTCGCCCTGCTATACGGGATACCCGATTTTGAGTCCTCCTGCTCATCAGAGGGACTTGTTCGGAATAAAGTGACCCCGCACACCTTTGCAATTCTGGCAGACTCTCGGATTTTCCCAGGCCCTAAGTGTCCGCCGCCTCGCTCTGATTGGCCAAATAGGCTGAGTCCGCTTCAGAACAATTCGAATTCTCTAGTGCTCTGAGTCCGAAATAATGAACGTCTTGAAAACTAACCATCCGTCTTCTGACATAAGGACTTCGTCGGCTCCCCATGGCGTGACCTAAGAGTCCGGTACCTAAAGTTACTTACCTTCCGCCAAGTCGGCAATGACAGCGTGGGACGGCGGGGCGCGCTATGGCTGCCATCCGAGTTCCGTACGGCATCAGCATACTCATGAATAATCCTAGCAAAACGTTGAAGGTGCTCGGTAAATTTGAGCACCTCGAGCACCTGTTCACCGCTCTTGAGGTTAAGCCACTCCCGCTACCTAGACCGAGCAGTTCATGGGGCAGCCAGTCATCTATAGGGTCCCCATCACTTGCCTTATCTATTTACTGCTTATGGCTGCCTTACTCATGCCATGCTAGCTAGGATTGGTGGTGACTAATCTATCTGATCTTGTCTAATAATGAGTTTCGAACCATCCTCGTTTTCGAGTCGGCGGCCTGGTGCGGCTCAGGACGCGCATTATTCGGTAAATACATGCCCTACCCTAGAACGCCCCAGGGCAAGGCCGGGACGGCAACTCTCGCGTCAGGACCACCAAGATTTCTCCATGGCTTTAAACTTCAATAGCCTTATGCTAGAGGGGGCCTCTCTGGCAATGTTAGAAATGAGTAAGCACTGTTCCTCAGTATGGCCCCCTAAGATTCGTCGAGGCACCGACCCGCGCTTGGGTGGGCGGGGAAAGGCGCAACGTGAGGCACGTGGCACGTGACATCAAGCAAGATATGCCGCTAACCAATGCGACCAAAAGCTCGCAACCACCCCGCATCGCAATCGCTTTATCGATCGCCAGACAACAACCAACCAGTTCTTTCAAGAATTGTCTTCATCTGCAATTCCAGTGCGATAGGACCAAATACCTATCTCGGAGCCAATTTCTAATCAACTCCGCCGCAGCGACTCCACAGAATGGCGATTCTCAATCCCACCTTGGGCGGCCTTGGTTGGTCGACTCTGCTCGGAGCTGCTGTCTTATGTGTAGTGATACAGAAGATCCATCGGCTCTTCAAAGTGCGGAAGATGTTCCGAGATCTGCAATCCCGGGGAATTGTAAGTCCTGTTCACGCTACTTCCCAAATCTATGTCCACAGGTGATTTCGACGACGTGAGAACTTCAGTATACCAGACAAGGCCTTCTCGGCAGGCGCTCATTTTTTCCTAGTCTGCAGCCTGCGGTCTGACCTACAACTGAGCTACAGTTCTGTGTTCATTACTGATGGCGTTCTACGTAGCCAATCATGACTCACTCGCTCGTGTTCGGCCACCTCCCTATCATAATGAAACTTATGAAGGCTATGCCGCAGGACACACATCCAAACTACATCGCCCAACTTATCCTGGAGAACTGGGAGACGCTGTTCCCTGATTGCACGACATGTCCCGGCATCGTTTACGTCGACTTATGGCCGATGGGGCCGCCAACAATATTCAGTGAGTTTCTTGCAAAGAGTTCAGCACTACTTTTAGAGCCGCGACATACACGGATCCTAGAGACGTATGATTTTGGCAAAGGGGGCCAAGTTTTTAGATGATTTGTTCACCTATTTATGTTTTCTTGACGACGATCAATTATTAATATATCCATCTACACAGCTATGGAACCGAACATATCTAGTCAGAGCATATCGAGCACGGTCCTCCCACGTGCTCACAACGCCGTTTTGTACCTAACGCCCCTGACACAAAACCTAGACCTTGCTTCCAGTGAAGGGCAGCAATGGCGGGTTTGGCGGTCCCGCTTCAGCTCCGGCTTCAGCTCTAAGAACATCACCGCCATGCTGCCGTCCATCCTCGAGGAGGTTGCTATTTTCCGTGACATTCTCCTCGCCAAGGCGGGCGAGAACAACACCTGGGGTCCGGTGTTCCCGCTCGAAGCTCTAACTACGAACCTTACGTTCGACGTCATCGGTCGCGCTACCCTGGGCATCCGACTTCATGAGCAAACACGGGAGCCGGGCCCTCTCCGTCGCGCTTTGCTCGACCAGCTGACGCACTGCTTGTTCGACTATAACATCCTCACACTCGGTAGGATCCTCAGCCCCATTCGTCAATGGAAGATGGCTAGGAACACGCGGATCATGCGCAAGTTTTTACTACCGCATGTTGTAAGCAGGCTAGAAAGCCCCCGCTCCGCACTTAACGATCGTGCCACGATTGTTGATTTCGCCGTTGAAGAATATAACGAAGAAGCCACCCCTCAGGAGGAGAATAAACCCAAGCTATCCGACGAGGAGTTCATCGAAACGGTCATCGCTCAGCTGAAGCTCTTCCTGTTTGCCGGGCACGACACAACAGCGACTTCCATCTGCTGGGTTCTACACTGCCTAGCTAAAGATCCCGCTGCAGCAGACTTAGTTCGCGCCGAGCACGACGCCGTGTTGGGAGCCGGGACGCACGAGACCATGGAACGTCTGCAGGCGTCTCCTCACCTGCTAAACCAGCTCCCTTACACGCTTGCCTGCATAAAGGAAGCGCTCCGACTGTGGCCCTCGGTCGGACCTATCCGTGACGGATCGAGCAGTTTTTCGTTCGCCGTGCCGGGCGCAAGCGTCCCCTTCCCTACTGAAGGCTTCATGATCTGGGACGGCATCCGAGCCGCCATGCGCTGGGAGCATCTGTGGGTCCGCCCACTGGAATTTATCCCCGAGAGGTGGCTTGCCAGCCCCGGAGATCCGCTCTACCCAAAGAAAAACGCTTGGCACCCGTTTGGGCTAGGGTTCCGCAACTGCATCGGCCAGGAGCTCGCGCTTGTTGAGATCAAGGCAGTTCTAACGCTCGTGATGCGTGATTTAGATATCGATTGTAGTTGGGAAGAATGGGATGCTCTAAGGTGTGCAGGCTCACAGAACAAAAGATCGAAAAGAGAAAAGCTAATCAGGTTTGATAGTATCAACAAGGGCCCAAAATACGCGGTTAATGGGCATCGCTGCTATCAGGTCGGACTTGGGACTCCCCACACAAAGGCGGGGATGCCCGTTCATGTGAAACGTCGAAGCTCTCCTATCAGGCATGTAGGGCCTCAAGCGAGCAATTAGCTGTAAAACTGGCAGATAATAAATGGCTGATACCCTCAGGCAGCTAAATACCTGTGCCCCACCAGCGCTGCGTCGGACGAGAGTCGCTGGCTCTCGATGCAGAAACACAATATATGGACCACCACAAGCGTCATTGTCGGCCCACTCGAAGCTCACTTCATGGAATAACCGGCTGATCCAGGTCCTGTGATTGTATTGCCTGCCGTGCCGCTTATGATGGCGCGCGAGGTTAAAGTTCCATCGCTTTGAGAATCTTGACTATACCACTCTTTCTGTGCTGTAATTTCCTGAGCCGCTCATTCAGGGCGCGCGATCGCGCGGCCGCACCATCGCCCCGACCAACCTGGCTCTCCTCACTAGATGTATCCATTTATTTTCCTCCTACAAGCTGATGACCCTGTTAAAACGTTCCAGCGAAGTAGCTAGAAATGAGGTGATCTTACAGAGAGCATTTGCGTCTCGTCATTCTTCTTTCCGATTTCTCCGAAGCGCCCTTCTGTTGGATACCATATGATCCGAACACGGCACCTAGATTCGTTCCTCTTTTTGGTAGCTCTTAACGGTCTAAAGTGCGCCATCGAAATTGTAGATTGACGAACTTGCACCGCGGGAACGACCACACCTTCGTCGCCGATGGGTGGGTGTGGTTACACAACCCCATGTCACGTGCAAAATTCGTTGTCAGTTCCTGCTGGAAGGTTGCCCCACCAAGTTCAGCTTCAACCAGGTTCATTATGTTGGATCATCCACACGCCAAGACATGTGGTTGAGCCCCCTGGCTGCGGCGTGGATCTACTTCAGGGGGTGGCATTGGAGTCTAAACATAGATTTCTAGTGGTGTCTAACTGATTGGAACAAGCAACACAGAACACAATACAACGAATTCCAGCCAACCTATCGTGCAAATGATCAAATCCGACAGGTACCGGGTCCGTAGAAGAAACTTTAGATATAAGAAAAGGAAAGTAGACGATCGTGAGGAACGGGTTCTGGTGCCTCACGCAAGCAATTAAAGTTCATTGTGTGCAATCTTGCCACCTGTGGAACGTTTTGGCTGAGGAACGAGGGGCTCAGGAGCAGCGGAAGTGCAGTTGCAAAGTGACTTGATTTGGTAGAAAAGGGGAGTGCTTCGCACTCCCCAGTTATATACAAATGGAAGCTCCCTGTGTGTGGGGAGAGCACATGATCCAAGGCCCCTGCGCTCCAGCCAAGCCTGGAGCGGTAAGGCGCCTGCGCGCCTGAGCGCCAAGAACTGCCGCTGCAGTTCGACACCACCCTCTCCCGTAACTTCTCTTTCACCGCTCTCAGTTACTGAGCTTGGAGATTCTGTGCCCCAACTCCATGATTGTGTGGACTTCCTCCGTTCCGCACACGGGCTTGTCTGTATCCTCCTAAAAGGAACTGAGCAGAGGGGGACTCACGCGATTGCCTTCATCGCCACTATCATCCTGCTCTCTCTCACCCGCTGCCGTCTCCTCTTCAATTGAATCCAAAGTGTCGCAACTGCAACGATCAGACTGGGCACTCCGACGCTCAAGCTTGCCGCCAGGGCAACAATATCCGATTGGCTCAGCCCCCCTTTTTCGTTCCCTGGGCCAATGGTGGAAACAATACTCCCTCCCGGTGCAGCCCCAAGACTTGATGTTGTCGTCCCCGTAGTTTCTACCGTAATGCTGGGCAGCATGCGAGTAGCAGGCCCAACCGTTGTGGTTGATGTGATATATAGCGTTGTTATCGTGGGCATGAGGCCGGGATAGGGTGGTGTCATGGTGTTTGTGGCGATGGTTTCTGTAATTTTCGGTGCTGGTGTTGGTTTTGTTGTCACGGTTGGAGCATCATAAGGTGTTGGTTTTGTTGTCACGGTTGGAGCATCATCCAGTGTTGTTGCCGTTGCTGTCGGAACCACATTTGCTGTTGCGCAGTACCCGTTGTAGATGGACAACATGCTGGTCATCTCGCCCAACCAGTTTTGGACCGATTCTCCGCATCCTAGACTGACACAGCTCGAGATGTACGACGTTGCCGAGCTTCCGAGCGAAGGGGCACAGTAGCAGGTGTTGACGGGGTAGCATTTACCACATCCCAGGAAAACTCCAACATCAACGTAAGCTGGACCAGTCGAGCAGGTATCGACACCGCTGTGAACAAGACATCCAGCGGCACAAAGGCGGGCAGTTTGGTAGGCCGCTTCGCTGTGGAGGCTGACGATGGCCATTGGACCATCGGTGATTGCAGAAACAAGATCCAAGGGGTGGAGGAATAATAGAAGGGTTTTAAGGAGGGTGGTCGACCCGCCCTGCGGGAAGGCTCCCAGCGCCATGGTTAGGTTTATTTGGGTGTCGAATATCCCGATTGGATCCCTTGACGAACCTCTTGCCCTCCATTTTCACGATGCCGCTCTTCATGACCGGCCTAACATCATGCCGACTGGGAGTTTATATGGACAGACTGTTGCCACCGTTCTCACCGCTGGAGGCGTCCTTGCTGCCCAGCGCTCACACTCGAGTGGTAGTCCCAGAGGCCTCACGACGATTGTGTCTTCACAGCCTCACGACCCCGCGGTTGCCTTGGATGCAAAGCCCCAGCCGAAAGCAGGCTCCCCGAGGTCCGCGGCTTGTCCTCACAAACAGCAATCTCGCAAATGCGCGACTTCGGCGAATTAAGCAGCACACTAAAATCACACATTGCTTGCTGAACCACTAATTTCAACCGCAAGCCGCCCCCACCAGCCGCCCACCAGCCTCTAAGATAAGATTGGAGACACCATCCATCAAGAGCGGCAACTTTTCACTGGAGCTTACCCCGCTCCGTGGCGAAACTTTCGGCACGGTGCAGGGCGCGGAGGACGTGTTCTCATCCAGTAAATAGCAGCGGGGTCAGTGTTGGTCAACGTGCAGAGAACCAGTGGCCTTGCCCAGCTGAAACGAGAGAAATTCGGCGAATCAGGAACTTTCTGGGATTTTTGGTCGGTCAGTCGTGCATTTGTAACTAGCCACCGGGTCGTTGAGACACCGGCTTGGGAGAAACAGTTGCTTAGCCAGCATGAAAAGCCTCGGCTGCTCGGTCCTATCTTCGACGCCCTCTGCTTGGCACATAGGAACAGCCTGCCGCGACTCTGCTCTACTCGCATCCAATCGATCTTCCTAAACGGTAACCGTCCTTGAACTCCTATCCAACGCTTGGGTGCGAGCGCTAAAAGGTCTTCTTTCGCTCAAACAAGCAAACAAAGTGAGGCCTCCATACCAGCGAGGCGGTAGTTCACCCTCGGTACCGTTTTCATCCGCAGCCGCGCAGGCTGGTGAGCAATGATTCTCATCCCCTTGTCAATTCTATTGCCGTCCGATGGTCCATCATACCGTAACCGTCCACCCCGCGCCAACACCACGGCGTCCCCTCCCGCGCTCTCACGCTCCCGCTAGCGCCAGACAGAGGTACCCACCCGAGTAAGCGCGAGGCGCTGCCCGACGGCCATTTCGGGCAGGCCGCCGGGGTCCGCTTCGTCGACGTCAAAGCGGGGCAGCCACATGCCTAGCCGGCGGAGTTGATGCCAGGCCACTATTGCTTGAGTGGAGAATTTGGTGGAAGAATTGAGTATGTCATGATACTCCAGGATTGCCTCAGAAATGGTATCGACACACAGGGCTCGTACTGTCGGCCGTATCATTGCTCAATATCGGGCTAGAGACGCGGGAGGAGATACGATCAAAGATGAAACCCGAGATGGCGAGGGCGGTTGTTGAGTTGTAATACGATTCGATCCTAGCCGGCGAAATAACGGACTCTGCTGTGGCGCGGTTCTACTGGCTGCCGTCTCATCCACGCAGGGGAGGACTCGAGTGCGGTTCATGCTAGCTCGCGTCTGATTTAGATTCGGCAGGCTAGGGCGAACGTCAGTCAAGAATATAATGGAGATAGGCAGAGCGAGAGAGAGGGCGAGATGCGAGCCTAATCAAGACGATTGTCCTGTCTTTTTTTCCCCCGATTGTACCCTAGTTCATTAAAGCAACACAGCCCTAGTGCGGGCTGCTAGCCAGAACTCAGCTCTTTGCCGTGCCTCTTAGGTTGGTTGCCGACGTGATACAATGACAATATGGACCGCTCCGACGCAGCGCATGATATGATATGAACAGGGGTCCGTGCCGCTAATCGTCCAAGCTCCTGGGTCGTACCAAACTTTGGGGTTTTAGCGGGCCTATCGCAGCGATGCTTACGGTCTAAAGCTGACGTTATTCGTTCAGCTTTAATCAAGTTCAGCAAGAGGGTGGTCAGTTCTTCGGCCCTGCCCCGTCTGCCCTGCACTGTGGTCCAGGAAAACACGGATTATGCACTTGTCATAACCAGACCGACTTTGCCCAGTTTTTTTTAGCATTGACGCACTGCGCCGTTCCCTCGCAGCCCTTTATCATGGTGTTAGCTTGGGACAGGAGATTTAAAGGGACGCGCAAGGGGCCCTACCTTGTCCAAACGTCTCTCCATGCCAAATGGCTGCCCACTTATATCTACGTCTCGGGCTATGTGCCTACCGTATCCGCGTAACAGAATACAGGCAAAATGGCTCCCGTCTGGCCACAGCGGCGCTGGGGTCCAACGTCTAACCCCCGAAGACCAGAAACACCAGATTATCGGCCCGTATTCCTAAGATTACCATTTCTTTTTGCTTTTGCAGCATATATTGGCCTTTTGATCGGAGTTTTAGAGTGGAGCTGTCGGCAGCTACCTACTTCAAGTGATGACCAGACGGTCCCAGAAGGAAGCCGTCCCGGGGTTCGGGTTATCCTCTACCAAGCTCCGCTTTTCCAGGCGAGCATCTCTGCACCCAAGACAAAACGAGCGACTCTGGGCTCGACAGCCGCACCAGAAATTTCCAAATCACTCAGAGGGTTGTCGCATTCCGGAAAAAGCCACAGCGCTGGGAGATTTCGTCGACAGAACAGCACAACGGGCGACGCGCCCCCCGTCAACTCTTTACGACCACCGACCAGCCTGGGTAACCGGAAAGCCTATCCACCTGAATACCTCCCCCTTAATCAATCATACAACACGTCTCAGAGCTGGAATAACTCCGTCGATAGCAACCGAACTCTGGAGCAGCGGACTTCAAATCAGGCCAGCTTCGCGCATTTGAGCGGCCCGACCGTCGGTGTAGTCTACGAGTTCCTCCACCGGAGAGATGTCTTTGGACCCCAGTATGGGCTTTTGGATGATCTTAGTGCGCCGCCACCGCCATATGTCGCCACCCTCATCAGATTCGCCCCTCCAGACACTATCGACCCCGCACAGTGTGCTCTCAGCCCAGTCGAGCTAGCACCAGGTATCACGTTCGGCGGTGTTTGGGCTATCATCACCTGTAACGGGCCAGCGTTCGTCTTTCATCACGAAGAGTGCTGGAAAAACTGGCAATTGGCGGCCCAGAAGGAGCGATTATTCGCGCTCGATAAAGAAGGACCCTGGGAGTTCTATGAAAGCCTCAGCTACATCTCAGGCTCGCCGTGGACCGCGCGCTGCAACGGCGAAGACATCGCACAGGATTTTGACCGGATGGCAGAGGAATATGCCGCTTCTACCATGCAGGATCTAACTACAATGACCATCAATGACGATAAGGGTCGTCCGATATCTACAGCCACCGCTGCACGGGTTGTCGTAACAGAAACAGACTCTCGCGGACGACCAACCACAACCGTTACACGACTCCAAGCTGCCGGTATCGGATACGCCGGGGCGCTCACAACCCTGACCGAAACAGACGCTCATGGATCCCCTACGGCCACTGTTACCGCCCAGCTCATCACGTACACCGATTCCAACGGCGTCGGTATTACCACCAGAACGCGCCTCCTCTCCGCATCTGAGACACCCCTCACCCTACGTGACGCCCATGGTGTCCCCACTGCCACGCTTACCATGAAAGTCGGACCCACCGCCACCCGGCTCGACCCAACAACCATTGTCTTGACCAACTCCGAAGGCATCCCTACAGCCACGATCACGGCAGCACCGCGCCCTCCGCACCCAACAGCCACCATCTACTCCTCTGCCGGCGAGAACCCCGCGCTGTACATCCTCTCCCACTCCGATTACTACCTCCTCCTGTTCATGCCAGTGCTGTGCACGGTGGTGGTCTCCATCCTCGCGGAGATGGTCTCGTCGAATCTGCATGTCCTTTTGCCGTTTCAGCAGATGGCTACGGGGGGAGCGGGTGCATCGGCAAGAGAGAGTCTGTTCCTACCGAGGGGTGTCCTCGCAGGCTTCGCGCACAGCATCCGGTTGCTCGCGAAGGGGGATCCCCTCTCCTTCCTGTCGCAGGTGCTAGTGCTCGTCAGTGCGCTCGTCACAGCCCTATCCTCCGAAGCCGTCGGTATCGGACTTGGCGGGAGCTGCAAACGCGATAGTTTCGACGGCTGCTACTTGGAGGCTTCCATATTCCTGCCACCGGCAAGGGCGTTGCAGGCGTTGTTGGCTGTGGATATGGGGATTGTGGTGGCGATTGCAGGGTTTCTGTGGAGAGGGAGGTGGCGGTCGGGCGTTTCGATGCCGCCAGGGAGCATAATGGCCACCGGGGCATTGGCGCAGAGCGGGGGGCTCCGGGAATTATTGAGGGGGCTGGGGACGGGTGTTGACGGTATAGCATCCGACGAGGCGCTATTAGGAAAGTTAGACGGCTGGAGGTTTGGGCTGGCAGACTTTAAAAATCCCGTTACAGGGGCGTGGGAGTACGGGATTGTGCCGAGGAATGATCGGAGGAACAAGCCGGTTTCTCCACAGACTATGGGCACGAGACCGAAAGCGAGACTCTATAGGTCCCCGACGAAGGTGTCTTCGTCCACCTTCCAATTCGCCAAGCGAGCACTAACACGGGTATGGCGCAGCATATCACTCAAGTGGCCTCTTAACAGACAGGCCAAGAGCCGGATATCGGACTGCTGCGGTCTGCTATTCGTGTGGGGGATTGTCATTCTCGTCATTTATTATAACACCACGGAGCTCCCCAACACAGCGTTTGAGAAGTTCATGAACCAGCAGGCTTTCGGCGTGCGAATCCTCTTCACAGCCTTGGGTGTGCTGCTTACCTTTTTCTGGGACCATTACTACTCTCGTAAGTCATTACCACCTTCACACCAACCCCAACCCCCCTCCCCTCTTTTAAGAAGAAATATCTCAGAAATACCTCCCTGTCCTGTAACAAAATGACTTAAAGGAGCTACTTACTAAAAGGTTACCAGGAACTATCGCCTTGAATTCCTACCGCCTCCTCTCCACCGGCGCCGGCGCCCCCCCATCAGTCCTAACAGCCTCCCCGCCGGTAACTGTCTTTTCGGGGCTTTTTCTTCACTTTCTTCGCCTTGAGCCCTTCCCTCTGATCGTTGCATTCTGCAACTTGCTCTGCAAATTCATTCCTGTCCTGCTCTCCAACATCCCCTTCTCGCCGATCCAAACTTGGGAGCTACATCTCGTGTGTGCGTGGACGACTGTGGGATGCCTGCTCTTTGTCAACCTTGTGCTTTTATGGGGCTTAGTGGCCGTAGGGGTCCCTGCGATGCCAGTTGATCCTGGGGGTTTGGCGGGGAGGGTGTATTACCTTTGCGATCCCAAGTTAGAAGAGGTGGTGAATAGATTCACAGGGATGGGGCGGGTGGGTGAAAAGGAAGGGAGGAGAAAGTTTCTTTCAACGATCGAGAAGTGAACAAGATGTACATTCGGGGAGATAGGTATGGTGGGTAAACCAAAAAGTGTCAGTCTGTATATAGTGGCTAAGGAAGAGGAAGGAGCGTGTAAAAGTACAGTTGCTAGGCACGCGGTAGATAGCAGGAGCAGGAGGAATACAAGAGGTTATGACTCACTGCGTAGACTCGAGGAATGGTCATATTCTGGTCATTCCTATATATTGGACTAACGCTAGGCCTATTCTGCTAGAGTTAATATACTAGCCGCGCGTTAAGTCACGCCAACTAGGGTAAAAATCAGGAAGAACTTGGGATAAATCAGCCATAACTCATGGTAACCCTGGACGATAAACGGCAAGGCGATTTTAAGTGTCCACATCTGTTCTGTAGCGTCGTCCGCACCATCGTGGCCGCCGCCTCAGCCAGCACGTAGACCCTTTCCAAGCGCCAGGCAACATGCCCCCAGGTTGATGAGATCCCCACCTGCAGTGTAGGCTCTTCTTTACTTACAATTCTCTGTGGATCACACTGACCGCAAAACCAAAACAGGGCCCCTTCATTCTAGGTGCTTTCGCCCATATCAGCTATAGCTCAGAAGATTATGTGTGCACGTGGAGCAACTTCAACGATCTCCGCTCTGCTGCTGCTAGCTGGATGCCGCAGCAGGAATCAACATCCCTGGCCCACTGAGAGAGATCTTTAATCACACCATGACGTACTTCACAAGGTGGTGTGTCAAGGACTGTCTAGTAAGACGGGTCTGGTTCACATCACCCCATCATTATGGATAGAAGTTTATCACTGGTGGTAAGCGTCTGAAGCGAAGGCTCTTGCTTATCAGCTACCAGCTAATGGCAAATAGTAAGGAAACACCTCAGCAGCTCCGAGGATTCAACGACAACACCCCTCTCGGCCGATAATCCTGACAGCGATACCTCTGCTGTTGTACCAGATGGATCTTACACCTCTTGCTGAGCTTCCCCTCCGCACCCATACACTTCTCGCAAAGCTCATTACTATCCCAATCCGTCGGTGAAGGGATAATATCCCCTATGACGAAATCCGCCCCATCTGCCCACCTCGACACCTGCGTCTCCGGCAGCCTATAGTGCTTGATGCCAGAATAGGTAAACCGATGATCCAGAAACTTCCACAGCTCCCTCCTCATCTCCTCCGGCACCCGCCACGCACACCACGCCGTGCTCACCACCCACGGATACTCCCTCCCAAACGCCGACTCCCACAACTCATCCACCAAATCGCCCATCCTCAACCCCCCCTTCAGTTCAACCATCCGCGTCGGCACCTCCTGCAACGCCTGCTTCGGAATCCTACTCTCAGCCTGCACCACTGCACCCCACACCGCCCCATCAGCATCGCCGACACCTCTCCTCTCCCTTCGGACCCTCACCCGATCGAAATCCCCTATCCTTGCAATCCGCACCGGCGGCGGCTGCGAAACCAGCATCCTCCGCCAGCTCGCACCCTTGCGCGTAAACGCATAATGCCTCGCCCCGCCACTCCGAATATCCGCAATCGGAGGGAGCGGCTCTTCATCACCCGGCGCGGAAGCGATACGCCAGGAGAAATGACTTACGTGGAACTGCGAAGAGACGATCCCCTCGCGCGCGGGAGACGGCGGGTGACCGGCGCTGTTGTGGAGGTCGCGGTAGGATTTGGGAGGAGCACCAGAATCATAAGGGAAGAGGTCCTTGAAGTATTTGTAGAGGAGGGGGTTGAATGTGCGGTGGGGGTTGGGAAGGGGCGGGTCTGAGGGAGAAGGAGTGGAGGGGATGGGTTGGAGGAAGAGGTGCTGCTGGAGGGCGGCAGAGGCGGCGATGACGGCGTGCCAGAATTTGGAGACGCGTTGGATGATGGTGACGAGGAAGGGGATGTCGAAGGAGAGGAAGATGAGCTCGAGGAGTTCAGGGGTCGTCAGGACTTTACTGCGTGATAAAATGGTAGTTAGAGTGATGTCAGGAGTGGTGGCTGCGCTTTGGGCGGCCTTTTGGGCGTCGAGCTGGCGCGCTTTGTCGCGTTTCTTGCTTTTAGTCATTTTGGCGCGCTATAGTGCTGATGATGTCTCGTTGAAGATTTTTGTAGGCTCGCGGGTTGTGCCTGCTGTTTTAAATGGGTTGTCGGTCCGGAGGATTGAGAATGCCTTGCCAACACGACTTTTGTTCGGATGAATCAGGCACCCATGCTAGGTATGAACCGGACACGTGACTCGGTGCTCAAGTTCAGCTCGCTCGCTCGCTGTCAGGCCGCACCATCTCCGAGTGTGAGAGCTGTGGGGCCGAAAGCCCTACCCTCTCTAATTAAGAGGGTTCTAAGTATTAGAAAGAGAGGTTAAACCTATACAGCGCTCGTATATAGGATCACCCTAGCTTAGGGAAGAATTAGAGAAAACTCAGGATAAATTAGCTACAGCTTTCCCCAGCTTAGGAATACGGAGACAACTGGGCTGTTTCGTTCGCAGCCCCAAGCTGGGGGTGAGCTGGGGTGGGCTGTGGCTGATTTGTCCTGGCTTTCCCTCATTTCAATTTGTTGGATCTTCCGGAAATCTCCATCTTGGCGTAGCATTGCCCCGCGGTTGTGCAAGACATGTGGAAATGAAGATGTCTCAGTTCCGAATCTTAATACCGCCACACCGGGACGCCACCAAACGAAGGGGAACGAAATAAGAAGTGAATGCGCCCGAAATTGTGGAGCGGAGACGAATCCTCTGTCGTTCGTTTCAAGAACCTCTTCGTAGGCCAGTCATTCATTTTGTATCGGTTGAACGACATGCGACCGGCTCAGATCTTCGGCGTTGTCGGCCTCGGGCTGCCGTTGGCAGCAGCTCTCCGCCCCAACTTCCTCGACACATGCTCCGTCGATGGCGTGCTTCGGTACTTCACCTGCTCTCGGAACGTGTCGCCAGCCTGTGCAGGCGAGTTGGAGGAACAAGCCGTGGAGTTCTGTCGCGGTTTCCTCGCCGTCGAGCCGGTCACCACAACTCTCACCACCGTGACCCCCGTCGACTCATCCACCGTCATCGAGACATCCACCACGTCCACGACAACAACGACCGAGACCACCACCACCGAGCTCTCAACCACTCTGACCACCGAAACCCTAACCTCGGTGACAACCTCCAAAACCTTCGTGAACCCTCCACAGACGGAGAAGAAGAAGAAGCGCACCGCCACGGCGACCTGCGCCTCCATTGTCAGCGGAAACCTACTGCACCACCCCGCTTCACGCCTCTCCCGCGCCTGTAGCTGTCTCGGCGTGACCCCGACGACGTCGATCATGACAATCCCGACCGCGACAGCATCCACGGCCACGGTGCTAGCAACAAGCACAACCATCGAAACCCTCATTTTCTCTTCAACAGAGGTGTCGACTGCCACGTCGGTCGAGACCCTCGTGTCGTCCACAACAACCACCGAGACAGCAGTCGCCACTTTTACGTTGCCCGCGCAATGCGTCGACCCGCCGCTGTCCCCGGTCTTTGCAGGGGGTGATGGAAACCAGTTCCAATCCTCGGTGGTCGTATCCTCGGTTCAAGAGTGCTGCGCCCTGTGCTACGGCACGCTCAACTGCGTCGGCGCCGGCTATGCAATCGATGGGAAAGGCTGCTTCCTGCTGATCAAGGTGCAGCCGCAAGCTGGGACGGGGGTTTCGGACCAGTGTCCGTTGGGCTTCGACAGCACCAGCTCCATATCCGCTCCGCTACCTGGGGCCGTGGAAGGGGCTTTTCCGGGGCCGTGTAAGCCCGTGTAACTGATGTTGTGTGCGAGGTTACCGGCTGAGGGACCGGCAAGCATGAATGGGGGGAGGAAATGTAAATAAAGCGACTCAGTCTTCGGTCTGTTTTGAAAAGACAATTGTGCTCCGTGAGAGTCTGGCCTGGAGATATTCACTGGCAGCCAAACCCACCAAACGCGTTGCTCATGAAAGTCGAAATATCTCGCGGGGTGGGACTGGACGAAGTAAACTGAACGGAGTGCACCTTGAGGTAGGGTTAGCCATTACCCCACACACTCTCCACCGTCACAGGCCGCTTCCTACCATCCTCTTATTAATCTTCAAAATCACCTTCCTACTTAATCTAACATCCCAGATTGTTCCCTTTCCTTCCTTCTTTACCTGTTCCAGCCTCTCTCTGCGTTGCCGTCCCCGATGTCCCGGGTAGGATTGCAGGCAGGATTCCGCTAATGTGGAGGGATGCACGCTGGCAGTGCCAACCCCGCCGATAACGATGTTCGCCCAGCACCACCCCGCAACTTGACCACATTTCTAATCGAAATCCAACCATTACTCACCGAGAAGCAGGAAAGCGACCCCGGAGTAAAGATGCCGAAGCGGCTGTCCCACGCCAAGAAGCCCTCCATAGCGCAAATCCCGTCCATCGTCAGCGTCAGCCAAGCTTTTCGAGCGTCTGCTGTTATCATGAGGGTATCAATATCCCGAATTCCCGGAACCAGGTCGCTTATCAGCGCGGTGCCGTATCCCTGATGATAACCAGCGATGTTTAAGAACCTAGGCACTTCCATCTCCAACGCTTGGTTTGGGCTCATGTCATTCATCCTTTCGCCCTTCAACATGGCGAGACTGACAGGACTCCTCGCCGCTGCTGCCATTTGGCTGGGCATATCCGGTGTGGGAAATTGCTCGACCGTCAAAGACGCGCCCTTCCCGAGTTTGATCGATGTCACCATTGACGATTTGGAGAAAGGTCTGGCAGGGGGTCTTTTCACCAGCGTCGACCTCGTCAACGCCTACATCGCTCGCATCGCCCAGGTCAATCCGATCCTCCACGCCGTCAACGAGATCAACCCGGATGCGCTCACTATCGCCGCCGAGCTGGACGCCCTGCGTGCGAGCGGAACGACATTGGGGCCGCTTCATGGCATCCCAATTCTCATCAAGGACAACATCGCCACGGCCGACAAGATGAACAACACGGCCGGGTCGTACGCCCTACTTGGAGCCAAAGTCCCTCGCGACAGCACCATGGCAGCTAAGCTTCGCCAGGCCGGCGCAATCATCCTAGGTAAGGCGAACCTAAGCCAATGGGCGAACTACCGAAGCAGCAATTCGTCCAGCGGCTGGTCAGCCATCGGCGGCCAAGCAACCGGTGCGTACTACCCGAACGAGGACCCCGGCGGCAGCTCCAGCGGCAGCGGCGTTGCGACATCCATCGGGCTTGCTCTAGCCACCCTAGGGACCGAGACCTCAGGGTCCATCATCTCCCCTTCCCAAAAGGGAAACCTAGTCGGGATCAAGCCCACCGTCGGCCTCACCTCACGGTACCTCGTGATCCCCATCAGCTCCTGTCGAACTGCAGCGGCAGTTCTTGGCGCTCAGGCGCCCAGGCGCCTTACCGCTCCAGGCTAGGCTGGAACGCAGGAGCCTTTCGTCATGTGCTCTCCTCACACACAGGGAGCTCTCTTTTGTATT
>Ga0247780_1001169_pt1 | contig 17800 bp, 16 predicted proteins | sample UWRJL079202R5_FD_179927 | JGI IMG/M metagenome (GOLD analysis project Ga0247780, IMG submission 179927) | Plant litter microbial communities from Arlington Agricultural Research Station in Wisconsin, United States - UWRJ-L079-202R-5 | ecosystem: Environmental > Terrestrial > Plant litter >... | reverse complement strand
TAAGCTCCAAACCAAAAAAAAAAAAAAAACCACGTCCGGGGCCTAGGCGTACTCACTGTTGTTGCCGATCTGAGGCCTGTCTGGGGCTCTCTCTTCTGACAGTGCGTAAAGGACGGAAACTTACCCCCGTCCCGGATGGGAAAAGTTGGCTGAACTTTGTCAACTTCCCAAACGCTAAATTGTGAGAGGGGAAATTTAAGAAAACATACCGTGCTGAAAAACAGCCAGTCCAGATTCCCCTTCTCGGTGTAAAGCTTGAAGGCGAACCCACGCGAGTCCCTGACGCTGTCTGCGGACCCTCTCTCGCCCACAACTGTGGAGAACCGGGCAAAGAGCCTGGTTTTCTTACCAACTTGCTTCAGGAAGTCGGCCATGGTCAGGTCACAGATGTCATGGGTGACTTCCAAGACCCCATACGCCCCTGCCCCCTTTGCATGAACAAGACTAATATTGATTGATCAGGGTCTTGAAAATGTTGCTTGTTGGGTCGTCCATCATACCGTTCGGGGATTCTCTCATGTGTTATGTGGGACAGTGTCTCGAGCAAGTTGATGTCTTGGACAAGTAAGGGACCTTGGAGCTGGCCGCCAACCTTAACCATTGCCTCGGGACTTTGGACGCGGTTTCCTAGGGGTACCATGCGTTAGAAGAATGTCATTGGCGAGAGAAAGAAAGGGGCCTCTCACCATTGTCTGTGGTATAGCGAGGATGAGGACCATGTGCGAAGCCGAGGGGACATTGGGGACCTGGAGCCTTGAGGGGAGTAAACAATCTGAAATTCAAACTTTGTCGATTTGAGGGCCAGAGCTACTCACCGAAACGCCCTCCATGTTCGTTATTAGAGCGGTGAATGTGTTTCTCTGTAATCGATTTGAACTTGAAGTGAATGCGAATGAGGATAACTGCTGAGAAGTGCGAAGGAGCTCAAGAGGAGAAGACGGTGCCGGGTTCTTCAGAGCGTGAGATTTGGCTGGATAGGTAGATGCCCCATGCAACAACAACTAGTGCAGACCAAACTTGCGGCAGAGAATGACACGGAATCACAGAGCGGGGTTTTGTTTGGAGATGGGTGAAAATGCTTCCCCCTCACAACTGCCATGTTGATCACAGACAACCTTCCTGCATCGGAGCCTATACAACCTGCGCTGTTGTCAAGAGAAGACCGGCGGCACATTCGGCAGGCAGCGTCATTCACCCGCGCTAGGCTCCAGCGGTCGCTTCGTCGCTTTTTCTGGCATCCCCAGTCTGGCTATGCCGGAGCCCACAGTTGACATGTCGAAGGGGCGTGCGTGATATTTCGTAACGCGCATCAATGCCGTAGCCAATACCAAAATAGTCGACGCGGCGTGCGTGATATTTTGTAACGCGCATCAATGCCGTAGCCAATACCAAAATAGTCGATGTGTCACAAAACCTGTGGCCGATGTGTTGGGCGCATCCTGTCCATACGTAGCACAACCCTAGAGGGCTTATTATGTGGACTGGCAGCAGGTCTCTCTGCATTTGGTGAGTGCAACCAGAGAAGGCCCATTTTGTTTCCTCTTTCTTTGGTTCCAAGGTTTCTTCTCTCCGCGTTAAGCGCGGGAGGGCGGGCAGGCAGAGCCTCGCGACTGAGTACCTCTGTACCTACCTACCTAGCCCAGTCACATTTTGGGGAAGGGCAGCAAGACCTTGTTTTTGGACTGGAAAGTTACCCGGGTACCTCCCAGGTCAGCAATCATCAGAGATAGAAGGCTCAAATGAAGGCTCAGGGGAAATGTATTTGACACTCGTCGTCCTCCATGCCCTTTGCTGTTCCCCGAACGAAGCATCTGAACCATCATCCCTCTTTGATTCAAGTTCCGATATTCTCTTGGCAGTACTTTACCTTGAGGAGCATCGTGTCTTAAAGCTCACCGTTCACCATGGCGAACCTGGCCCCTCACATTAGGCGTGGTCCGGTCAACTTCCCCAAGTTGGAACCGGACATCCATGTTCGCGACCAGTGGGCCAAAGCCCACTTGGAATACACCGTGAAGGAGAGCCTGCTTGCCAGATTTCCCAATGTCGGACTGCCTTTCGACAAAGACGACGGGGAGCATCTGCCGCCCTTGACGCAGGATCTCTTGAAGGATCACTTGAAGGATTCTGTAAAGCAGATGCGCTACCTGTCGCTAACGCCGGCTACCAAGATCGCCAACCCCAAGGTCGCCATCGTGGGGGCTGGTGCAGCCGGCCTCTTTGCCGCCATGATACTGGACTACCTGAACCTCAAAGTGGCCAGCTTCAACGTTGACTACGACATCCTCGAGGCTGCGGAGAAGGAGAGAGTCGGGGGCAGGCTCTTTACCTACGAGTTCAAACCCGCCGGCGCATCCAACCCCCAGGGACCTCATGACTACTATGATGTTGGAGCGATGCGCTTCCCTGAGAACAAAGTCATGGCAAGGTAGGTGCTGCTTCGCCCCTTTTGTTGCCCGGCTGCTCACAATTTCCCGCGCAGGCTCTTCAGCCTCTTCGACCATCTGGATATGAAAAAGACTCTGAGGCCACTGGAGACTCTGAGGCCACTGGACGAGAAGCCGGCGAAGCCTGTAATCGGTTCGCTGATCCCTTACTACCTGCAGAACATCGACAATGGAAAAGTTAAGGAGCCGTGGCGCTTCAACACTATCAGCAAGTTTGGCGGTTACGAAAGCCTAGCTGCAGCAGCCCAGACGGACGATCCAGCAGCCCCTAAGAACGATCCTTTCCATCTGAACGATGATAGCAATTGGGGCAACAGCCCAGACGTCGACAATTCATACAAGTTTGCCATCCCAGACGAGTAAGATAGCTTGTAACCCTGGTTTTTCTGCCAAAACTGAAAATGCTGACATCTATGATCAGCGTCTTGGGCCAGTCCCCCGATAAAACGCTGAACGGAGCAATTGAGGTCGTTCGCAGCAATTTGAAGGATGACCTGAATGGGAACAACAGCACGGGCAATGAGGGCTTTAATTCCCTGCAGAAATTCGACAACTTCAGCACCCGACAGTTCCTCGCCGTGTTAGTATTCCACCAACTGTGTCATCTGTCAGGGGATGTGAATTGACTTGGCGCTAGATCACAGCAAAAATCGGGGGCGGAGTGGGGCAAGAAATCCTGGGATACCAAACTGCCACCGTTCAATTACGAAACGGTCGAGTTCTTGGAAACCTTCAACGGGTTTGTGATACCTGCTGCGACTTGACTTCCGTTTTCATTTTCCTTTTCCTTTTCTATTTTTATTATCTTGGCTGACAAGTGCATGTGGCTACTAGCGGCACGAATTGGTACGATCAAGCCCACAGCGAGACAGTGCTGGAGTCCCTTGACTTTGAATACGATGATAACGACGACATCAAGTGGTACGCGATCCTCGGAGGGGCCAAGCAGCTCGCGATTCGGATGGAAGACCGACTTGCCAACAAGCCCGAATACCTCTCCCGCGTCACGGCCATTAAGGATAGCGCCTGCGGACTGAACTTGGACGTTGATATCACTAGGCCGGCATGCGCTGGTGACACAGTCGTCGAAACAAGGACTTACCACGCAGTGTTCAACAGCACCACCCTCGGCGCCCTCAAGAGGATTAACACCGACGGCGTCGCTACACTCGGCTACACAACCCGGCAGGCTATCCGATCGTTGGGCTACGGGCCCTCCGCTAAAGTTGGCATTAAGTTTAGCCGCCCCTGGTGGATTCATGACCTCGGCCACGGCCGCTGCATCAAAAAGGGCGGCCAAGGCCACTCGGATCTCAGCATCCGCACCTGCGTGTACCCTTCGTACAACATAGACGACCCCGATGACCAGCCCGCCGTCCTCCTCTGCTCTTACACCTGGCAGCAGGACGCCGAGCGCCTCGGCGCCCTCTTCTCCACCAGCAAAGACCACGATCAACAGCTTAAGGACGAAGCCGCCCTCAGAGAACTTCTCCTCCGCGACCTCGCGCGTCTCCATTCCTACCCCGACGCCCAAGGAAATCCCGTCAAGGAAGAGGACATGTACAACCTCATCGCGCCGCTCTACTTGGACCACTACGCTCACGACTGGACGCACGATCCCAATACCGCTGGAGCCTTCGCCTTCTTCCGTCCGCAGCAGTTCTCTTGCGTGTGGACCAAGATCATCTGCCCTATTGCAAGTGACTTGTTCCTGATCGGAGAGGCGACTAGTCCGCACCATGCGTGGGTTGTGGGGGCTTTGGAGAGCGCGGTGCATGGCATTGACCTGTGGCTGTCCATGCACGGTGATGACATTGAGGGGGCGAGCGAAGCTCTGGCCCTGTTGGAGGAGAAGGATGATGGCGTGCCGTTTGTGGGGTTGCCGCCGTATATGAGCAAGGAATTGGCGCAGTGGATTGCGCTGAATGCGCATGCGCAATTCGACACCTAGGTGAAAGATGGAAGCGTTGTTGTCAGTGGTGGGGATTTACTGAACCGGGGGCCGTCCTACCTTGGATTTCAGGGCTCTCCCCCACCCCAAAAAATATATAAAATAAAAAGTCCGCATAGTTTGCACTAACAACTGTATCCATTGGAGAACTCCAGATCGCATCCAATCTCCCCTAGGTAGATATGCCAGTGAAGGCCAGACTAGTACTTGGCTCGGTGACGACCAGCGAGTCTCCGGTGCTGTACGTTTTTCTTTTTAGTCCTTCGATAGTTTTCGCCTCCGCTGCGGCTCCTATATCTGGAGAACGTCGAGTTGAGAATCAGAATGCCTGATTTTGCATCCCCTACGCTATATGGTGGCGAAATCCGATAGAACATGGTTGTCTGGGGGGGATGGATGTGCCTGGCGCATAGTGACGCCATTGCCTCCGCACGTCGCATGGCGCATCACCTCGATTCCCCGCCTGTCCCCGCATCATCTCTCTGTTATGGCCTGATCCAGGGCGCCCGGGTGACCTAGGTGAAGACAGATCGTAAGAGCGGACAGGGTTCAACTGCTCTAAGTTATAGGTGCAAGATGACCGAGTGAAGGCTAGCACAACTCTCAAGAAGGGGGCAGTATATTGTCAAACAGGCCATGGATCCAGAGGTCCCAGAAAAATAGATCCAAGGTAAACAATGAGTAAGCCTGAACAATGTATGGCTAGTGTAAGGAACCAAGAAGGTTCCTCACCCATCGTGGACACGATGATGGTATCTATAAGTACTACTGGTTACTAGAGGTAACTTCGTACCTTACTCTATTGCTCAGTCGTTATAGAGGTATATTCTAAGCTATCTTATCATGTACTAGTACATTATAGGATATTCTATTACTGCTAGTACAGCATATACTATTCTACAACTTAAGCTGGGGTATTATATACTATCCTAAGGTATATGCTGGTATATTCTAGGCCACAATTCAGGCCTGAGACTGGCCTAGAAGCTGTGACGCTTGGCAAGTGGTCTGATATAGCTTAACACTCTTATCACAAACCGTGCAGGTAGCCTGAAGCGGGACTACCTGAACTAATCGTTAGGCCATGGGGTGAAAGGACTCACAAGCCCCCGTGTAACTAATCCCGTTAGACCCATGGTCCTAAAAGCTCCAGACCCCGGGACGGACCTGAAGACCCGGAGGTTCGGACCTTAGGTCCACAAGGATATATACACCAGCCGTGGCCTGGCACCTGGTATAGTTCCCTTTGTTACGGCAGTAACGATAATAATACTGCGGGGGCATTCGTTGCCCCTCTCAAGATATCTCTAAACTATCCACAAGCGACGTAATTGTTAAATCGTCTTCTAACAAACTTTATTACCTTTAACTTTTTACCGCAGTCCTAGAACCCTAAGCTAGGGTTCACATCCCGCCGTTTGTCACAACTCCGGCAAACGGGCCTAATTATAGGCCCTATAACAGTTTCACTACGTTGCTATAGTACTGGGCTAAATAAAGCACAGACTGGTGGTCCTAAAACCTGGCCCCTGCCTTCCCCCTAATTATTATAACACGAATTCTATCTACCCTATCAGTATAACTGTTCTAAGTGTCTGCAGCTGTTATACCTGTGCTAAGTGGAGGAGATATATCGTAAACTGCCGCGATATTAAAAAGTATAGAACGTTTATTACTTTAATATAATGGTAATTGTTATTCTATCTAATAATATCCAGTACATATATATATTATAATTAGAATTGTTACCTAAGAGCTATCTTTACAAATTACGCGTCTTCTGCTTTCCATCAATTGGAAATTTTAACTGGATGTAACAAGGGGAAACCACTCTGCCAGAGCTTAGGAGGAAAGATAGCAGATTGGTGTCGGCTTGGAACTCAATGCGACAAACAATGGCTTGAAGCAGTTTTGATTTATAAAACGAGTATAATCTTCTATGGGCGCAAGGTCCATGCCCCGCACTCTCTGGCTCTGCTAGAGAGTCCATTCTTATATGTATGCCATTGGCGCTCGTGCGACCATGCCAGCTGAACTTGTTCAGCGCGCATGGCGCAGACATTACCACCGCCCGCATCAGCTTGCATGTCGCAAATGCCGCAAATGTCGCCACTGTTTGCGACTCTACACCACTCCATACTATCTTAATTCCAGCCGTGTGACACTATCTTCCCCTTCTCCAAGCTCGCCCTCGAGCCATTAGATCACACGAGGATCAACAGGCTTCTCGGGGTGTGCTGTGTGGTATGCTAGAAGTAAAGCGCGGGAGTCGTCGTTATCGAAATGCTCGTATAGTTCCCATGTCCAGTCTTTCTTATGAGGATAGTCTTCCCATTCCACACAGTACTTCACCCCTACTCCCACAGTAGTAGTATCCATTATCCTCTCTATCACATAGTCTTCTAGCTTTACATCCCCGGATTCCAGCAGGACTTGGTCAGGGTCAGGCTTTTACTGATTGCCAACACGGTACGGTTCGATAAGCGAGATATGGAAGGAGTTGTGTATACGCCATCTGTGAGGGAGGATCAGTTTTATTGTAGTGGGGGAGATTACCTTCTCAATCTTAAATGGGCTAAGCATCTTCTTATCCAACTTCTTGGCGGGTCTTTTCGTGCGGATGTTTTTGGCGCTTAGCATTACTGTGACGACCCCGCAGGTCGTCACCAGGGTCGGGGCGGCCCGACAGTCGCCCCGCAAAAGGAACCGTGTGCAGCACAGTGCACACTAGGCCAGGGGTGCAAAGACCCGAAGCCCCTACGACCAATCACGACAAGTGCTCACTGCGCTTTCCTTGGCAGGAGAGTGAGCAGGGTGAGCAGCCAAAACCGCTCATCATGATCACGGTCTTGGAACAGTAAGCAGAGTGAGCTTCAAGGTACAAGGTACCTCTTAGATAGCTAGTATAGATAGTCATCATCGTGACCACAATGACCGTGAGGGACTCTGGTTCCTCACACTAGTATTACATTATTCATTTGTGTCCTACTGTTCAGACTTACCTCTGTGCACTATAGTGACAGCGACCTACAGTGACATTATACCCCCGTCTAGGAGTGCTAGCTTAACAAGCCGTCTTCAGTGCGCCCCTTTCAGCATTGGCATCCTGCCATACGCACTGTCTTAACCTGTCTAGTCCTCTCAAGGCCTGTGTCAGGTGCAGGTTATAACAGTTTGCCATTATTCCATCCGATAAGAAGGACAAAATCCTATTGTAATTAGCTTAAGTCAGTCACGGCTCTAATATATATCTTACTTTATATTTTACCTGATATAATTCCTAAAGGCGGGCCGAGCTGAAGTAGTGTGTATTCAATAAGTTAGCGTTATCTATACGGCATCTTTTATGCATATACTTGTAATAGTCCTTAAACTATAACTGCTCTTATAAGATAACGTAGTTCTTAATTATTAGAAACGCCCGGTCTTAGTAGAGCTCCTTTAAGCTGAGTTTTTAAGCCAGTAGTCCTTAGATATACTGTATTGGTTAGCATATCAGCTTATTATTAGCATTAATAATACAGGCTGTTTTTCCACTTACTAATGTTATTAATTACTTAACATTTAAGGGTATCTTTAGATTGCAATTTCGCTTCCACGTATTGTAAAATCGGCGTATTAAAACTCGTAAGTTAAAGGCAGTTAGTAGTGCATCCTTTTCATTAAACTTACTTTTTATACTAACGCTTAGAGTTTGGTAAAATGCTTTATTACCTATATATCCTAAGGATCGGAAGGCTTATATTTATTTACATATTTAAGGAGTGTTAAATCTTAATATAGATAATGTGCGCGTTATTAACTTATAAATGCCATACTGTAAGTACTTGTAAATAGTTGCTTTTACTTTTAGGTTTTAGATTTTTTTAAACTGCTTAAGGGCTGATTTTAAAGCGGTCCGCTGTAAGGCCTCTCCTCTTAGCCCGCCTAATAACATTGTTTGTTAAATTTAACGTTTTAGATTCCAGTTTTATACTGAATCTTAGCGTTTTGTCGCGGTATATTGATGAATTTAGGATTGAATAACAGTAGGAGTGCTTGTAAGAGGTCTAAAAGTGAGACTTGGAGAGTAGAGGCTGACTTAATGTCTCTTGAGGTTAGATGAGTAACACGAAAATGTAAGAGGAAAGTTAAGACTATTAACTTTCGAAAATGGGACGTATTTTGCCTATTTTTATATATGGGATTAATTCTGGGCTCACTCGGCTAGAGTTGAAGTAATTGAGCGTGCTGCGGCGTAGCCTGCCGAAAACGGTAATTAGGGTGAGTAAGAGTGAGCCAGCCTGAGCGAATCCTGAGCAGGGACTGAGCCGAGCCTGAGCCGGGGTGAGCAGCGTCACGTGGGCGAGGTACGAAAATGGAAATTTTGTGAGCCGAGATTCGTCTCACATTACACAAGAAAGCGGAGGGCAATTCCATCTCCAACTCCGCGCATTTCACGAGCTTGGGCCGTATGCCATCACCATTGCGGCCCGTGCCACGACAGACTCCTATCACAAGAACTTGGTACCATGTCGGCAATGCGGCTGTGCCATCAAAACTGTCGGCACCTTGGGCAGTCGGTTGCCCGTTGACAACAAGCCGTTCTGGACCTGGCCATAGAATCTCAACCATCTCTGCGGAATCTCCCGCCTCCCATGCCGATGTTTTCGTAGAGATTCTATCTGGGTGCGAGGTCTTGAAGTGGTTTGCCCCTTTTTACTGGTGGTATACTAGTCGGATGCTCCCGGTTTTAAAAGCGCGCGACGTGTAAATTGACATTCGTGGTTGACTTCAACTGCCATAGTCACATGAGTAGACCCAAATCTACAGAGCTCTTCTTCAATACCTTTAAGCAACCCTTTAAGTCAGAGCTCGTTGCTAGTTTGTTTAAAACCTTGACGGTTTGACCTGACAATCTCGTGATGGCTTCCTTGACGAATGAACGAAAAACCGAGTGAGCGATGTTCAGCCTGCCATGAAGAACGTTAAGAAGTAACCAAACTCGATCTTTACCTCTTTGTCAATACAAAAGTCTGTCCGGGAAGCCACAGAGGGGCAACCAGGCCTCAGAATCACATTGCTCTCAATGGGGACAGTTTACACCTCCCCGTGGTCTCGATTCTGTCCAGCCCCGGGTATTCTTTGGAGGGCTGGTAGAAATGAGTGGTTTCGTTGTATATGTGATCATGTGCCTACTCCAACTCATTTCTCTCCAAATTGAGTGTCGAGCTCTCTAGGTCCCAGGCTGGAACTGAGCACTGGCTTGATACCTCACTGCAAGAAGGAAGGAGTCGTGGTCCTTGCACTCAGATCAGAACCACTCAACGGACGCTGAGATCTTGGGGAGTGTGGGGAACACATGGCAGGTCTCGGTGTGGTATACAGATGCAGCGGTAATATTCATGTGCTGCCTGCGGTGCTACCGTAGTTTCGTCTTCGAGGTCGATGGTTTATCGTTTTGTTCCATCACATTCGCCTTTATGTAGAGGCCGTGCGCAACCCACGAACCACGCGAAGCCACCGTTCTAGCCACCTACCCCAGCTCCAGGTTTAGTGGGGTTCTGGAAAAGTTCCTGATCTCCAAAATGCCCTGCAGCCAACTACACCGAATCTGGCGATGGCGGCAGTCTCGCTAACTTAGAATCCAATGGCTGGAGTGGTGGCTTTGCGTGGCTCGTGTGCGTGCACGGCCTCCGAGTGAAGGCGAATGTGGTGGAACAAACCGATATTTTCAGGATAGGAAACCGGGCAGCCTCTACAAGAACAGCTCCGATTAATTAGAGAAATTGCGATGGTCGAAATACGCAATCGTGGCCCTCCACCATTTCTGGGAACCAGAGAAGTGGCTAAGTGCGGAGATTCCCTCCCTGAAAAATTGTCTCGCCAACTTGGGAGGGACATGCATGAGTAGCGTGTCGCCTCAGCATGTCGGATCACAAGCCGTCCGGCCTGGGTCGTGCGCAAATAAGCATTCCAGCGCTGATCACAGCATGATGCCTACTGCCCGACTCCCAAGCTCCCCGACGCTGCGGAAGTCCAACTTGTCGTAGTTCATCACACGACTCTCAGTTTGCCGCACTTCTGATCTTCCTCCTGTTCAGTATATCGACTGCATTCCGCGCCTGATTGGAGGAATGTATACGGTAGTTCCAATGACCGGACCGGAGGCCGATGAGCCGATCGAAATAGACTTGGTGCGTGTTCCGTTGCGGTTCCCTTCATGTCACATGGTTTTGGTATGCAACCGCTGACCCAAGTCGCTTCTTGTGACCTTCTTGCAGGTTAGCGGCGGAGACTCAGGCCTCGGTGATGAAGTGTATGTGCATCTAAATCAGACAGGCCAATGACCCTCTGCGGTTGTATTGACAGCAGGAACTCAGTTCAGAGCTTACGGCCTCGATTAGAGCCAGCGTCCTTGAATATCCCGTCGAATACGGCCGCCGCTACCATGCGTTCCGCTCAGGCAGTAAGTGTTCCACACCCCAACTTTCGGCGGTTGGTGCGGGACTAACCCTCAATCTCAGTATATTTCTTGCCGAACGACGAGGTTGGTCCCGTCCTGTTGAATAGCACGCCCTCCGAATTGGCCCAATTGACCCACCTCATCCCCACGCAGCTCGAGCAAGATCGTCTTGACTTGACCCATGTCCTCATGACAATGACCGTTGGTGATAAGCTCTTTCTCGCGCCAATCGACCCCAGCAAAATTGGTCGCGTCCTAGATATCGGGACCGGAACAGGCATCTGTACTTATATCACCCGCGTGTCGAGTTCTGTTCTCCGCTAATTCTGATAGGGAGTTTGGCCATGGGAGAGGAATACCCTAACCTAGAGGCATGCATGCCACCTTTCTGTAGCTGAGGCAAGCGGCGACTGACAGTTGAGCAGGTCATCGGGAATGATCTCTCTGCGATACAGCCCCCGTGGTATGACGACAATATCCCCGGCTTACTTTTTTCTAGGGAGCTCTGGCTAAGCACATGCTCAGGGTTCCCCCAAACGTAAAGTTTATCATTGACGATGTCGAAGCCCCATGGCTGCCTCAGCCGCCTTTTGACTTCGTCTTCTGCCGGTACATGGCTGCATGTATCAAAAACTGGCCTCTCCTTGTGGAGCAGGTTTATAAGTGCGATATTAGCCAGCCCTTTGATACGTGAATGTCTTTTGCTGACAAACATTCAGGAGCTTGGCACCTGGCGGCTGGGCTGAATTCCAGGACTTCGACCTTATGTTCCACTCACACGATAAGTCCTTGAAAGAAGATGGCAACTGGGCCTCGTGGGCCACCCAAACGTTCGATATCGTGCGCCAGCTTGGCCGCGAGCCGCACCCGGGCCCTAAACTGGAGCGATGGGTCCGCGACGCCGGCTTCATCAACATACGGCGCGAGAAGTTCAAGATGCCCGTCGGTTCCTGGGCCAAGGAGAAGAGGCTGAAGGAGATAGGCATGCTCAACTTGGCCCAGCTCCTCGAGGGGTTGGAGGGATTCTCGCTACGCTCCTTTTGTCAAGTGCTGGGGTGGGAGAGGGATGAACTGCTCGACTTGCTGGAAAAGGTCCGTGGTGAGATAATGAATAAGAAGGCGCACGCGCACATTGATTAGTAAGTCTTATTTATTGGGCTCCCTGCATCTCGGGTTACTAAAGCTTATACAGCTATGTTGTATACGGGCAAAAGTGCATGGAGGATAAATAAAGGCGTGAGAGGCCTGCAGAGTATCGCCATTTAATACGCTCAAAAAAACTTTCCATAGTAATAGGCATGGGGAGATCATATCCCGTCGAGTGATTTATTAACTCTCTACTTCCTTCTTCGCCATGATCTCGCGCTTAATCTAAAGGGATGAACAGGAATAGATGGGAGTGAGCAATCGCAGGATACTGTCATACATATTTTGTTGAGATTTCAACTCCAGGCTCTGTCTAGACTTTGTCGTTCGACCTCAATCCCCTAACGTAAGTGCCAGCCCCTGATTTCCCCCTCGCGTAAGTTTGTGTCTAATCTCCCGATCGGGTGTTGCCCGCATGTTGCAGCAAGCCTCAAGATGCAAAGCAGCCATGTGATTGTCCGTTCCACATCCCTTGGACACAAGCGTGCATGCTCCATGTGACCCAAGATGTTGGGTTCCAACTCTTTTAGGGCTACTGCACGTAACGATGCCTGATAGGATAGCCCGAACTGGCTGGGCGACTTTCAGCTCGACTCGGGTGAGGGACGAAGAAGACCTCTGCGTCATTGATGTCCTAATGGAAGACCCAATCATTATATGGGAAAACGAAAATCGCTCGAGTGGGCTAAGAAGCGGTTATTTTCGTCCTTACAACAATACATATGAGCGCTTTGGGAAGCATGCGTCAAAGCAACAGGACTGGCCCCGCAGCGCCGGCAAGCAGGCCATGCCGGAGCGCATTCGGATCCATTCTCGGCACATCATTAGGACTCTAGAAGCTGTACATTCTGGCAAGCTATTCGATGCGGGTGGGCCTGTTGTTATGACCAGACCGTTCAAGGCTCTGGCCTATTATGGCGAGCCGATTAGCCGGAAGCTGCGAGCTCTGGAACAGATTTTCAAACCCCAGGAAACCCGCGAGAGAAAGGATATAGACGCCAAAGACGGGGGCGATTTGGCCGATTTCAAGGCCAGATGTGAGCACCTGAGATGCCCTGTCGAGTTTATGGACACGTACCTGCTAGAAAAGCAGCAATTCCTAGCCAGCGAGGACTGCAAGTCTGCGGCGTTTACCGATCTCTGGCACCTTTTCCAGCCGGACGAGGTGGTTGAAAGCACAAAATGTCGACAGGCGTACCAAGTCATCTACGTCGGCGGCAGTGCTCACAAGGCCGAGCCCCCACGGGCCTCTTTGGCTGCTAAGCCAGCGCACACCTCCTTGACGGTCACATGCGCATATCTCGACTTTGATGGCACGCGTCTGGGCCATGTTACCAAGAAATTTGAGATTGAGCCGTTTGAGGGCGAGCGGCTTATTACGTCTCTGCCTGTGTACCCACTGCGCTTCGCTCCCGGGAGCGAGAGGGGCCAGTCACTGCGACAGACGCTCATCCAGAGAGGTTTGATGTTTCTCGACGCTGCCAAAATAGCTCACATGTACCACAGTGGTCCGGCCGTGGAAACGGGCGAGGAAATCGACGGCCAGGTGGTCGTCGATTTTGAGGAGGCGTTTTCACCAAAGAATAAGAGGAACTGGCAGCCAGCCCTGGAATCACTGGCCGAGTCATCAGGAACAAGGCTCTCCAGCGGCAACAATACTGAACCGTGCAACGGAACGTGTTGTGTCAATGATACTGTTTATGACGACAACTTTGTTGACGACTTGCAGTTCAAAGATCACATTGCTCGCCTCACGGCTGACGATGGGACCGCATACCCGAGAGTCCTTCAGCAAGGGAACGAGAGCACCGTTCCCGACAACGACTTGCTCATCATGAGCTACCGCGTGTTTGGTTTCGTCTTTTCCACTAGGAAATGAGGTAAGCTGGATCTTTATTTGTGATTTCACTGAAATTGTGGCCTGGCGGTTTTGCTAACTTTCGTGTTTATATAGCCAAATTAAACCTAGACCAGCTTAGCCGGATCCATCATCCCGATGGATCTGATCAGCCGGCGACGATTTTTGACCACCTTGTGCTTCCCTCATCGCACAAGGAAATGCTCCAAGCGCTGGTTCATAGTCACTTCCGAGCCAAGAATCAAAGGGTGATGGGAATCGAAGGGCCCCAAGATATCGTGCGAGGCAAAGGTAAGTCAAATTCCTGGCCAACGTCCCGTTTGTCGTCTCTGCATGTTCCTTGTGCCTGCAGCACCTGTTTGCTGAAAATTGGCCTTAGGGAAAGGGTTGATTATTCTCCTTTGGGGACCCCCAGGCGTGGGGAAAACCACCACTGCAGGTTAGTCCTCGTCGAGTGACAGTATACCCGCAATGGTACCTACTGGAGCTAATTTTTCCTTCACAGAGGCGGTAGCCGAAGCCTTCAAGAGACCTCACTTCCAAGTCGCACTCGGTTTGTTGCTCTACCTGTGGCCCATTGCCGATGGTTTCTCGATCAAAGGAGCTAACGGATAGGTGCCAGGGGATCTCGGTACGACCATCAACGACGTCGAGTCGGCGCTCCAGTCCCACCTATGGCTAGCAGGTCGTTGGGAATACATCCTTCAGCTAACAGAGGCCGACATACTCGTAACACCGCGGACACAATCCGAGTTAGTCCGCAGCGGCATCGTCTCTGGTGAGAGCAGCCACATACACATCTATTCTCCTTCCATCGGTCTAGCCTGCTAACGGCAGCGCCAGCTGTTCTGAGGCTATTGGAATTCCACACCGGTGTTCTTTTTCTCACAATGGACCGGGTTGGCATCATCGACGAGGCGTTCAAATCCCGAGTCCACGTCTCGCTCTACTATCCGCACTTAGACTATTCCTCGAGCCAAAAGGTCCTCGCCATGAACCTTGATTTGATCGAGCGCCGTTTCAGAGTCCAAAACAAAGCCATAAGTATTGATAAACAGGAAATTCTGGATTATGTCATGTTCCACTGGGACAAACACCCCGGCGCGAGGTGGAGTGGCAGGCAGATCCGGAACGGCTGTCAAGCGGCGCTGGCCCTTGCGGAATACGACGCGGGCTTCCCCGGCCATAATGGCGAGCTGCGGCTAGAGATGAAGCACATGAGGGCGGTCTATGAGGCGCATATGGAGTTCTACGGCTATCTAGAGCATGTACGGGTTAAGCTTGCTCCGCCGCCGGAGAGGGACGACAGCGTCTCAGAGGATGGTAGTACGTACTGATTATGAGATTACATACTCTAGTTTGGTATCGCGCTTCGATGTTTTGGTTGGCGCTAGCAATTGTGGTGAGATCACCACAATTGGAGGCTATCGCGAGGCCTGGATTCTGTGACAATAGTATAGGTAGACACCAGCAAGTGTTCGGTGATGGAGGCTCGGGTCAAGATGCAGAACCAAGCTTCGAGCGGGATGAGGTTCTTCGACACCTCCGGTTGGTGCCATGTCCACCACGGGCAGCGACTATCCAGCGTTCCCCACGAGCTAAATTTAACAAATCCAACCGCAGATCTGAAGGTTGTTTGGGATCCTAGGTCTTGTCTGGCTGCCAGAACAGCCAATTTGAAGAGGTTTGGTTGGACTTGCGGGGAACGCCGCCGCAGCCCACCAAACACTTGCCTAAGGTACCTGGGCTTCTTCTTGTGCAATGAATCAGACACACTGGCAACGATTCTGAGCGAGGATGAAGAGTCGCGCTGCTCTGTCCGGAGGCCATCGAAGACATCCCACCCGAGCATCAAGAACATCGAAGTTTTGCACTGAAATGCTGCCATTCCATTCTTGCGGCCGGCCCCGGACACTGTGAGCGGAGACTCAAATCCAAGCCGAGGAAGGCACCTTGAGTGGTCTTTCATTTGGTCAACTCATTCGCGCCGACCGTTCATCTCAATTCCAGACTCCATATATTTTTTCGTCACGTTCTTCGGAAGCTCTTCTTTTCCCCACAAACTTTTTAAGTTTGTTCACAAAGGTTGGGCCGGGACCAAGCTATCCTTGCCCGATCCAATGCAACACTTCATCCGATGGAAGGCTTCGCTCAAAGGATTGCCAAAGGGAGCCACCTTCTTTCGGACAAAGCCTTGGTCGGACCATTTGCTGGCCATCACTGCTGAATGTAGTTCTTCCAGTTTCTTGGCAACGCCAAGCGAGGACGATGGTGCATGGCCACAAACACCAACTCTCCTGGCAAATTTAGGTGCGTAGCTGTGCCTAGGTTCAGCCTGGGTTCTCAAAAACTTCTTTCACTCGCACCTCGGCTGCTGATTCTTTTCTATTTTCTAGGCTGTGACTAACCTAGCTGCGCACCTGGTCGGTATCTCTCCATCCCTCACAGAGCCAAAGGAACAGCGCCGGCAACAGTCGCGATGGACACCGAGAAATCCGAGGAATATGGGGGTGGTGTAGCCCCCGACGGGATGGTAGGTGCCCGAACTCGAGAACCCAGCAAGATTCTAGCTTCTGACTACCTCTGCAGAGAACCGCAGTCTTCCCCCACCTCTCCGGTCTCCTGCTCTCGCCGAAGTTCTCGGACATGACTATTACCTGCGCCGCGCCTGAGGTTTTTAGTGCCCATCGCGCCATCATCTGCCCACAGTCCACCTTCTTCGATACCGCCATTGCCGAGTCCGACTTGCACTGGAACGTCCACCTGGCCGGAGAGAACCCCGAGAACGTGAAACGCCTCTTGGAGTTTTTCTACACCGGAACCTACCAGGACGGGCTCGCTCCTGTCGGACAGAAGCCGGGTGCCGTTGGCTTGATGTCCCGCGCGGAGCTCATGGACGACATTGAGGCAACTACCTGGGACACTGACAGCGACCTCACCGTGGGTCGCGTCAAGGATTGGGGTTATGAAGAGTATAACGAGTGTGGCGAATGCGGCCGGGCGAGCGATAGCGATTCGGAGATCGATGCCGTGATGGAAGTCGTTGAAAATGATGAAGACGACAGTGACGACAGCGAGTCGGAATCTGAGGAGACTTCCAGTGATGAGATTAGTGATGACGAGGGCATCACCATCTCGGGCAAAATTCTTGATGTTGATACCTTCGCCCGCAGCGACTGCAAAGTTTTGTTCGTCCATCTTCGCCTCTACGTGTTGGCTGACAAGTACGACATCCAGCCCCTTCGGCTCCTTGCCAGAAACAGATTCAAGACCGAGGCCGAGATTATCCACTACTCCTCGCCCCGGTGGTTTGAGGTAGTTGAAGAGCTGTTTTCCACCACCAGAGTTGACGACGACCTTATACGCGAGGTTCCCAGCGTGCTTTCCGCCGCCATGGCGCATTCCCCTAGCTACTGGAAGGGTATTCGGCCCATCATGCAGAAGCACGGTGACTTTGCCGTCCGTGTCATGGAGGACACCTTCGGTAATTACTCAACAACACCTCGGCCTTCCAGTGCTTCATCTCGTTCATCACCTCCGGCTTCCAGTGTTTCATCTCGTTCATAGCCACATGGTTAAACGGCACAGGACGCAGAGCTCGACGAAAACTGGGTAAAATGCACCCAGATTTAGATATCTAGCTAGAGAAACTATCACATCTCCCGGTTATTTTCACGATCACTATATAACAAAGCCCGTTCCATTCCAGGTTTACACTGCAATGGAACATCAAATCCGTAAAGCCCCCATTCCTTCTTTGCCCCCCCGTACCCTCTTCACCCTCACTCTATCCAACCAAGCCCCCTCCTCACATCCAACACAACCGCCCTCCTAGTAACCACCTCCTACTCCTCCCCCCAAAGCACCCCAACCCACCCCTCCAACGCCCTACTCAACTGCTCCAAACTCTCCCCCGTCACCTCCCCTTCCCACCTCCCCCTTCCCCCCCTTAG
>Ga0247780_1001166_pt1 | contig 17841 bp, 21 predicted proteins | sample UWRJL079202R5_FD_179927 | JGI IMG/M metagenome (GOLD analysis project Ga0247780, IMG submission 179927) | Plant litter microbial communities from Arlington Agricultural Research Station in Wisconsin, United States - UWRJ-L079-202R-5 | ecosystem: Environmental > Terrestrial > Plant litter >... | reverse complement strand
CCCCCCCCCCCAAAAAAAACAAGACCTTCAAAAAGTTACCCTAAAACTCCAAAACCCATTAGGCTGATTGTTTCTACAAATATTCAACTCCCCTCAGCACTGAAGCCAGAGCAGCCTGAGTTCTGAGAGAAGCGAATCCTACACTGCGTCGGCGGGGAGCCTTAGCCCTGCCAGACCAGGTCTCCAGACCGAATCAGCCAGGTGAGGCCGCCGTGGACGGCTTGGAGACAGGCGCCGGTGTTGAGGTTCTGCGTGCCTGAGGTATACGAACTATGGAGGCGGCGGTCGCTGGGGCTCTGGCTGTTGTACGAGTTGAAGACGATGTCGGGCTTGAGGATTCCAAGCGCAGAAGAGTGCTTGAGAAGAGAGTTCCAGTCTGGGCTCGGCGATAAGCTTCCTTGCTTGTCCGACATAGTGCAGGTAGAGGTGGTTAATGTGAAGTGGTGGACTGATTGGAAGTATATGGGAGAGGGGGCGGGCGCTGGGAAAAGGAAAAGGCTGACTGGCGGTATTTAAATGCCACGCAGCTAGCTGGTTCTGGCCATGCAGTTGCAAAGTCCCGAGACACCCTCCTTCGCAGTAAGGCAGCCGTATTTTTGATACCCTAATATTCGGTTTTTCTTGGTTTGTACTTTGCTAACTTTGCCTTCCCGTGCCGTATCTTCTTCTCTAACCCTTTGGATCGTTCTCAATCGTTCGATTCTCCCCCTTCAGCTCGAGTCACCGCGTCAGTGGAGGTAGATTGACGTACGGCTCTTAGACAGAACTGTAATACATCTGTGTCACTGCGCCCTTGAGTTATTGTAGTTGCTGATTATAACGACTGCACCGGCGGCCCGGAGAGGCGTAATCCGGAGACCCCAAGTGGGATCGGCTTGGGGACATAAGAGAGTGGGTGCGTTTCCTGACGCAAAAAAACACGCTCGGGGCGCCACGTGTGACCAACTGGACCCTCGCCTCCCAAAGTGGGCTAAATTTCAGAAACCGCTTACTTCAGCCAGCCTCTTCCGCGCCGCTCGTCCCAGGTAGCGAGACTGATGACAGCAACGATAACACTGACGCCCACCACCCTAGCTCCAATCCAAGTCCAACACGGCGCATTAGTTAAGGGACTCCATCTCTGCTCTGCCGCCGCTCTCTCCGGGCCCTCGCTTAGTTCCTAGGCCGCTCCTGCCTCTAGATTTTCTAGGTCAGCCCCTCTATCCTCATTCCTCAATACCCGCTTGTTATATGCCCGGAGTAGTGTTTTGACGGGCACACAACTTTCCAGAAATTTCTCCATCTGAACGTCAAGGGCCGGCGCGTCTTTGAGGATTTTACCATATATGCCGGGAGAAAGTTGTCCATCAATAGCGAAGAATGCAACTCCAAGACAGAATACCCCAAAAAATCGCCCGAATCTCATCACTAGGTACTCTGATCAACCGGGACTGCCGTAGTTGCTAGCCGATCTTGGCGCAGAGGACTCCAACGCCAACGACTGGCTGGTGCAGTTGGACCACCAATGTTTCCTTCAATTCGCCGTCGTCAATCGCTGCCATAATATTGGGACAAGTAGGCTTTTGGGTGTGTCTCCTGTATTCATCACAATTTGCCCAGCTTGCTTCTGTGCTCATTCTGTCGCACATTCTCCCGATCGAATGCGAAGATGAGCGACTTCCCCGCCGTTCCCGAGCGACGATTGGGCCCTACCCCGGCCCAAATCTCGACAGCACTGGGGCATTCGCCTCGTCTCCTTGATGTAGCGCATCTACTCGCAGGCAATATATCGAGATCAGGCCGTGGATGGTAACTAGGGAGACACCGCGGCCGGAGGCTGAGACGATTACCATCGTGTAAGGATGCTGGGATTTTCTCTCTCAAATTCTTTGCCCTTGAACGATGCCAAGTCAAGCAAATCAGTCCGATCCTTTCACCCCCATCACTATCTGTGGAACATAAAACCAGGGTGTTCCGGCCGTTTGTTGGCCGTTCGGCCAAAGAGTTATGGAACTGCTTATTCTAGGTAAAAAGGAGAGAGGCAGAGAGCCAGTATTATAGTGCTAGAAAGTGGGGAATCACGTGACCAATCAGGTGACCGTATGTTTCACACCATCCTCCCGATAACACCACGTCTATCTAAATTGCGGCACAGCAATAGCGGGGCAAGAGACATCCATCGCAGAGTCAATGTGTCCAACCTCACCATTCTTAACCCTTTCTGACTATGCTGTCAAACCCCTGAACACCATCCCCCAAACAGCTAAAGTCACGACGTGTCTCAGGATGAGTAACTCCCAGAAAACTCCTGACGAGATCGCCGCCGCAGCGAAAGCCAACGCAGCCACATTTTCCCCCACAATCCCCCTTGAAATCAACCCCGCTCGTCCCATCCTCGAGCAGTACAGCGGCATCGCCCCCGAGGATGTTGACGCCCACCTCTTTGCTATCGTAAGCCTCATTCCCACCCCCTGAGCTAGTGCCAATCCTAAGCACGCCACAAAAGCGAGAAAAAGCCTGGTCCATCTTCCCCTACGGCTGCATCGGCTCCTTCGGTTTCCTCAACCTCCAACCAACCCTCGAAAGTTCCCTCTTCCAAACCATAGCCGCCCGCTTTCGCGCCCCTGACTCAACAGAGACCTTCCTCGACATCGGCTGCGCCTTCGGACAAGTCATCCGGCAGCTCATCTACGACGGGGTGCCCAGTGAGCGCCTCTACGGGACTGACTTGCAGGCGGGTTTTCTGGATCTGGGGTATGATCTTTTTCGGGATCGGGATCCGGGGAAGAGCAAGGCGACGTACATCGCGGGGGATATGCTGAAAGAGGAGGAAACCGAGTTGGATAAGTTGAACGGAAAGATTGATGTTATTTACGCGCAGTACTTCTTTCACTTGTTTGAGCGGGATGATCAGGTCAAGGCGGCGAAGCGGATGGTGCGGTTTCTGAGGCCGGGGAATCGCGATGTTTTGATATTTGGGCGTAACGGAGGGCTAAAGATTGAGGGATGGGAGAAGTACGTGCTCGGTGCTGAGACCTGGCAGAAAATGTGGAATGAAGTGGGAGAGGCGACTGGGACGTCGTGGAGGACGGAGTTGGACTTGGAGAGTGGTGATGACTGGATAAAGGTGAGGTTTGCTGTTCGCAGGGCGTGATTGTTGCTCAGAACGGCTTCGAGGTGCCGAAATTTCAGTAACCAATTGTCGATGGTTGAGGTGCGGGGCATGCTCATAGGTCGAGATGTTACCGATTTCGGTGCTGCATGGTGCTGCGGGTCGCTCTGGTCAGCATCGTTCATCAGCCAGCCACAATGTTCAGCTCTGACCCCAACTCCCCATAGAGAAAGCTTGGGCAACACGAGATTCGTGGGAATAGTGTAGGTAATGTTCACCGATCTGCAGTTGAGTCCCGCGGCCGGCTGAACCCGACTCGCTGAGACATCTGTGAGCCAATCGCTCAGAGTCCCCCATCGCAACGGCCTCGGCATGGCCGCAGGCGAGACACCGATCGCTTGCTAAAATAATAAACACCAGGTCTGCTCCTTGGAAATTCTACAGTCCGACCCTACCATTACCCACACCATTCCTGGACATTGCAACGAGAAACCCCACAGCCATGGCCCTCCAAAACATCCTTCTCATCCTCTTCCCGGGGTTCAACACCCTTGATATGAACGGACCGTACGAAATCCTTCAAAAAACAAACAACGGAAACGCCTTCAAGATCACCGTCGCATCCGAGACGCCCATCACCGTTTCCACCGAAGGTGCATCCGTCCAAGTGCGTTTCCCTTTCCCAGCCTCCGCTAGGCGACGTTGACTAACCCTCGCCCAGCGCGACATCACTCTCGACAATGACTTGATCGCCAGCCTGCACACATATGACATCCTCGTCGTCCCCGGCGGAAACACCGCGCCTGTCGCAGCGCAGGCTGCCAAGGTGGATGGCCCGTTCATGAGACTGGTCGCGGCGTATGCAAAGCTGGGATCCCCTTCGGCTGCCGATCGAAAGATCTTGCTGTAATGTTGCCATCCTTGGTCTACCACCGACAGAGGCTAACAAATCTCGCCAGCTCGGTCTGCACCGGAGCCCTGTTCTTGGGCACGCTGGGCGTGTTCAACGACATGATGTGCACGACGCACTGGCTCGCGTACGAGGACCTCAAGAAGCGAGTGCAAGCTGCCGCTGCGGGTACCTGCCAGAAGCCGGGAACTGTGGTGGCTGCGCGGTTTGTTGACGCGGGGGTGAATGCGGAGGGTGTCCACATTATCAGCAGCGGTGGTGTCAGTTGTGGCATGGATGCGAGTTTGTACGTCATCAAGTTGAAGTGCGGAGAGCCGGCGGCGAAGGGTGTGGCCGAGTTGATCGACTATGCCTGGCGGCAAACCGAAGGCTTTGTCGTTCTTGACCAAGCGCCCAAGAATGTCTAGGTACGGTGGCTGGAGGCAAAGAGCGGATGAAAAAGCGACGGGAAAATCCTGTAACCGATGAATTTCCATCCGTCCTCCGGCTCAGCGGGGTTTACTGTGCTATTAATCCTTCGTGATGTACATATGTGTGCGTGAGTACCTACATAGTTGTGTGTGTATCTGTGTATGTATGTATACATGTATATGCACATGTGTGTGTGGGTGTGTGTGCTAGTGTGCTACCACCGTCCGCTGGGTCTCGGATCCCTCGGCATGTCCAGAACCTCCCCTGCGTTTCTGCTAAACAGATGCTCGACAAAGGCCACTCGAGTCGAGTTTGTAAACAAAAACTTCAGTCGGGCTCTGGACCCTGCGTCGTAGGTGGAAGTCAACCCTTCGATCACCTGGACCATCCCTCTCTGTCGCTCCGGCGGATGCTCGAAGCATCTCAGTCCGTCGACAATCAGCGTGACAATCAACGTCTGTGGGAGAACCGCGATGAGCTTCCCAAAGGCCACTACGATGCTCCCGACGTCGTCCGGGGCGAAGTCATCAAACACCGCACCAAGAGTGTCAGCGCCATAGTCGCCAAACTTGTCGACAAGCTTGAGCAACAGACTCAACGCAAGCGCCAGAGGCCATCCGTAGGCGTCCCCCCACTCTCTGTGTTGGCCGCAGAAGAACACAAGGGGGATCATCCTTGCTTTTGTTTCTGTGACTGCCCAGATACCATGGAGCTGTTTGTACAGCATGGCGCTCGCAACTGACATATCGAGACTAGCAGATGTGGAGTTGGCGTTCAGAAGAAGCAGCGCTGACTCGTCGAGCATCAAGAAGGCCCTGACACGGGGATGAGAGAGAAAGGTCTGGACGCGATGCTCATCGACATTGGAGCCTGGCCGTCGCTGTGACCTGAGTGTGTTGCGGCTGTCGGTGAGCATGAAGGATCCGTCGTAAGAGTATCGATTGAGAATTTCATCGGTCGTTGCTCTCGGACGCAAAGGGGCGCTCGCCGACACTTGTCGCTGGAGGATGAGGCGCCTCCGCTCTTCCACTGTTGTTGTCTCCGAGTCAACGCACGTGTTCGGTTCGGAAGGAAGTGAACATGTATGCATGTATGTATACATGTGGGCATACATGTAGGCACGTGGGTAAACATGTAGGTATACATACTTGCGTCTTGCGTGGTGTCTAGGAATGGCTCCAAGATCTCCAAGAGGTTGATTCGTGTAAATCGATCTATCTCAGCCAGCCGGTGGTTGACTTTCTTGACTTGCGACTCGATTTCTCCCAGCTTCCCCACAATTTCTTGTTGCCGCAGGCTCCCAAAGTGCATGTTTTGGTACTGCAGATGCATTATGGAATGGTTCTGCTGAGAGATGTTTTGCCGTTCCTTGGAAGCAATGACAACCGCGTGAGATGCAAAGCGTTGAGCAGCCAGTTTGACATCCGCAAGTCTGGTCTTGAGCTCATCTGAGAAGCGGGAGTGGTTGACCAATATTCTGACTTCTCTCGCTGCAAATTGTCAGCCAAAAAGTCAGTGAGATTGGTAAGTGAGCAGAATAGAGATGGCGAGTTTGCGCCTACCAACTGAGCCACGCAGGAACCATGCGATGAGAACGTTCATCAACTTGAACAGTGACTTATAAAGAGCAGATGACAGGTGATGGAGCTCCTCGTCTTCTTTGTTGAGATGAACCATGATGGCATGATCGTTCAGGGTGTACGGGATGTCCTCGAGGGCGGGAGCGGATACCCGCCTTCCTCGTTAATTCGTCATCCCGTGAGATCGTGAAGCAAAAACTGCCTCGATTCTTTGGCAAAGACGGTTAAAACTGTCCTAGCATGGTGGGTGCTGCCCTGCACAGCCCAAACCCGTGGCGGTAAACCACAGTCCTCGCCACCGCTGCCCTTTTCCCCCAGTTTCTCCCACCCGCCCGCAAGCGGAAAATTATTCGTCAACCGAAAGTGCGGCGCTAAAAACCTCAGTCAAAGATACCTACCTACAATCATCTCTCACTCAAAACTCTTGATCAGAAGTCTCAAAATGGACAGTCCTACTGCTAATAGGCACCACCATTCCGGGGCCACAACGCCTGTTCATCAACCAAGACCGGACTCTCCGCCATATGAGTCGATCGAGTTCCCATATGCGAGGGCGGAGATCAGCCCACATTTTTCTCGTGGAGGTTCCGATTCTGGTTCCAGCTACGAGAGCGACCATGAGCGGGACGAGTCGGATGAAGATGGGGCTCGCAACCTAAGGTCTCTTCAATTGGAGACAGAGGCTGGTCGGGATGTTTCCAAGCCCACCAACTCACCGGAGAGAGAGCAACAGCTGACTAACATGCTTGATGCGGCCACTTCTCTCGAGCGGCAGGTTCAGAGCACTTTCGACAAGCACGTACCGCCAACGGTAGGGAAACAGGTCAACGATTTTCGCTCCTCGATATGGAAGTCGTATAAGAATCTGACGTACGACCGAATCCGTTCTCTTGTATCTGCTCGACCAATCCCAAGTATCTCCCTCAGTGTGGATACCTCGCTGATCAACTTCGGACACAACAGAATACATGACAATCTGCGACGGGTTTCTTCTCCTGCCACGAAGAAACAGGCGTTGGAGCCCCCAGAATTCAACGCCGAAATCCAGAAACTCAGCATGGGCGACTGGCAAAAGGGAATCAAAGACTCAGCAGTTCCCCGGCCGATTATCAAAGCGTATTACCGCAGCATCCCTACCACAGATGAGGGTGCTGAAAGTGTGGGCCCCCCGGAGCGCGTAGTCATCAACACTGCAATCCTATCAGATGAATTGGAGGGCATTTCCGGCGTGGGAGTCGCGACCTATCCCATGATGTAGGAGCGAATCCGTCCAATCGATGATTCATTGCGAAGGCTGACAAACATCGTTCTCGGCAGCTTGGCAGCACCCTACAAAGTGAGTCAAAGCTGTCCCCATTCCGAATCACATCGAAAGCTCAGTGTCCCAGATACTCGTCAAATACTACCCGCGAATGACGGAGAGACTCTTGCGATTGGAGGAGGATCTCCTAAAGGCGCAGAGTGAAGTTTCAAAGACGACAATGGAAACCTTGGAGACGTCGCCAAGGAGTCCACCACCGGAATCTGTTGCAGAATTGCCTGCCCCTATTTCGCGGGCGCCCTCGGAGCAAAATAAAACGCATGGAGTCAGTTCTCCGGCAGGCACAAACACCGGTGGAGCTGCAAATGCTGCAGTACGGGAAACGGCGCATTATAAGTCACTACTTGCTCGATTCACATATCTACGAGTCCTTCACGATTTCATCGCATCGGATCTCGGACACTACCTCAATCTTCAGGCGAGCATCAATGACGGTGCACTGGAGGCGATAAGATTTCAAAATCTTTGGTATTTGTTTCAGCTCCGGGACTGCCTAGACCAATTCCACACAGGTTCTCAAAGAACCCAATCTTCAGTTCTGGCACCTGGACCTCGTTTATCATCGACTGTTACTACATGGGCTGCGATAGTGATTTTATTGGCCCAGTGGATAGTCGGAAGGTCATCCAGTGCTTCAGCGGGTCGGCAAAAATTCAGGATTTACCGATATACCCCATTCGGTTTCATGTCGCCAGGGACGAAATCTTGGCGAAGCTTACGGCCCAAGGCAGAAGGGCTGTCTCTGTTTGCGGCCATATGAGCTACAACGAGCCCGTCGCTGGGTGTACGCGTCTTGGTTACCGGGAAGATATCAGTGGCGACATTTTCATTGACGCGACTACGTATTATCGAGGGACGGCAACTCCAAAGCCAAGACTTGGCTCGTTACTCTTGTCTAGGTATTGGTGTGAATCAGTCACGTGGAATTTTTCACCCTGTTGCTCATCAATGTTCGCAAAGCATCTGGAATGCTCACCCAGCATTCGGTACACATAAATATCGGTCCCCATATCCTCAAAGCGCTTGATCAGGTCGTCGGGAAAGCGCTGCGCTCGAGCGGCGACCAGCGAACGCAGCAAGCTATCGATGCCCAGCGGCCAATGGCTCCTATTAAATGGAGGCTCTTCGCACATGAGCTCTAGCGCTTTGGCGGCATTGCGGCGGGTGGTGTGGCGGGTGGTGAGGATGTTGGTGAGAATTTTGAAGAGGATGGAGTATGTGAGGTAGGATAACGAGACCCAGAGGGTCAAAGAGGTGAAAGAAAAGGCCATTGTTATGGCCACAAGAGACTATTGGGCTTTGGTTTGCGCCGGTGTTCGACTGGCGATGCAGACGAGGGAGTGTCAAGGTGACAGGTGGTAGTGGAGAAGTGAGAAAATGAGCCGATTCAAAGAGGGGGGAAAAATGGAAGGTAAGTAGCTGAGATAGCCGGCCCATTTCTGTTGCGCCTTCTGTTGAGCGGAATTGACTTTTGGCAAGCTGGTCGCAAGCAAGCGCGTGTTGGCATGGCGCGCATCGAACTGGAACCACCAAAGGTTCTCCACAAACGGTAGGTGCGGCGTTGAAAGCAAAAAAGAATCTCCACTTACAGTCACATCCAGCAAAGACGGAAGGAGCAAGAGCGGAGGCTCGGGTTTACGGGAATCTTTCTCGAGCGCGGCACAATGCACGGATGCCGGCCCGATATCTGTGTCCCCAGCTCGGGTCCGACTCGGGCTCTCCCCGCCCCTTTTCTGCCAATTTATTCAGGGGAAGGGGGAATACGCTGTAACAATTACCGTTTCTGCAGGACGACGTCTCCGAGCAGATTCAGGTACCTAGGCGGAGGGGGATGAAACAACCTGGTTGTATGCGACGCAACATGACCTTTTGGTTGCGGCTCAGGGTGGATGATATTGAAGTCGCCGGTTGGTCACCAAGAGGATTCATAGTTGCAGCTGTCACCGAGTTGCTGCGCAACGACAAGGTTGTTACCAGAAGAAGAATGGGTGGTAAAGTCCACCAATGCGGACGTTGCCTGCCGGACAGATAGCCCTAACCCTGGACCAGGAAGCCGGGGCATCTGCAGCGCTAAAAAACGCACACGTCAGGTTACTTTTTGGGGTTACCTTCAGCGGCTTCGATACTACTACAACAACAACAACAACAACAACAACAACAACAACAACCGTTAGGATGGCAGCGGTGCCAACGTCGTGCACCTCTCCCCTCATTGCCGCGCCTGTGGAGGTAGTTCTCAACATCATCTCCCACTGCGGGTCAATCACCGATATCCTGGCGCTAGTGAGGACTTGTCACCACATGTCGATCATCTGGACCGTAAATGCTCTCGTTATCCTCCCATCACGCCGCAGACTGGCAGACGCGCTCAACATCGTACGTCTTGCGGAGCAAATGATGGCGCCTTCTTCGAAACCTGGAAGATCACCCCTGCAGCAGCTCAAAGCAGCCGTCAAGCTCGCCCGTGTCGTCAGGGATACACTACTACTGGCGCGCGGTATGCAGCAAGTACGACGACCGGCACTACTACGCATAAGAACGAAGCAGCAAAGAAAGGGCCTCCCAGACACTGTGTCCCAGACCTTAGACCTCGTTCTGACGGAGGACGACATCTATCACCTCCTGAATGCCGGAGCAAAGGTCGATTCATGTTGCGAGAATCGATACCGCTGTGGCGAAATCGAGTTTGACGAGAACGGCCAACCTTACATTCACGAGGCATGGCCGTTTGAGATCAACAACTATGTGGTCGCTGACCTTCTTCGCCACCTTCTGCGTGTCCGCCAAGCGCGGTTACACTCTCAACCCCTCTGCGATAGTGTGGTCGACCGAGGACACCACCTACTCCGAAGCTTGTTGGGCAAGCCATACAAGGACGATACTCCGACAGCACCTTATTTGGAGGTTCTTAAAGGTATACCTTATTGGGAGTATCTCAAAGATCTCGGCATGGACGTCCCATCGCCTCTCGCGGGGATGCATTGATCGGGCGGAGGCCGGCAATAGCAAGATGTGCGCGTCCTTACGACCTAGTATCCGCTCAACTCTCCAATGTCTTATTGTCAAGCATCTCCATCTCAACCCAAGACCTAGACGATGAGTTGCATTGTGCATTCTTACCTATGAGTCATCGGCCGTACAACACTTATATACCCATGGCCCAACCAAAATAAGCGACCCACTCCACCCAACTCACCACATGACGGTTCAAGATTGCTTCATCGACCTGTGGAACGTTTCACTGAGGGTACGGAGCTCATGGGAGCAGCGGAAGTGCAGTTGCAAAGTGACTTGATTAGGTAGAAAGGGGGGAGCGAAGCTCCCTGACTAAATAGAAAAGAAAGCTCCCTGTGTGTGAGGAGAGCACATGACGAAAGGCTCCTGCGCGCCTGAGCGCCAAGAACTGCCGCTGCAGTTCGACAGAAAGTCATTAAGGGTGTGATATGCCCCAGACGGTATTGTTTACCCCAGCTGTGGACACCTGTCTTAAGTAGGAGACTTTGGGCTCGGAAGAAAGTGGAAACTCCGGCATAGATCAGAGCAAGGTAAGGTAAAGGATTAATGGGGATTCTTGGAAGGGATATTTGATCTGGTATCAAAAGAGAACGGTGTCAAAAGCCCAGTTTTGTTCAGGTACACACAAAGCTTGATACCATCCATCTTCCCTTAGTGACATGTGATATCCAGGACCTGTGTGGTCAACATTGACAGAGGAGGTTGTCTGCTCTTGCGTTCTCATCGCAAGAAGCTCAATGATGGAATGGTGTCATAATTAAAGGTCGTGCTTATAAATCCATTGCGGCGGGTGAGCGACGGCATTGGGTATGATGCGTCGTCGGTCAGTAAGGGGGATGCACAAGGCTAAGTCGGTGGTAAACTCCAGGAGCATGGAGAATTGACTCACGCCCTGTCCTCGAACTGGGTACCGACCCCAAGCAGGTCATTGGCCTTAGGGCTGATTGCGGTCTTGGTCTTTGGGTTGCGAGTCCCCTTTAAGCTGTCGGTAGGGAGGCTCATAGAATGCCCAGGAGGGCACGGAGGCGCAGTTGCCGAACCTTTGCTCGCAGTTGTGCTCCAATTTTCGGGGGTACTTCGGACAAGGGGTTAGACGCCGTGCTTAGGTAGGAGACTCGGGGCCAGTGTCTTGTACAGACTCGCATTACCTACTCATACTCTACTAGGTGTGAGGCCCATTTCTTATGAAAAGGGTGAAGGGGATTAGGCACAATATGATGGAAGAATGACGGGAGACATGCGTTTAGGGGGTGGTATGGGGGTGGCAATAAGCAACAGCGGAGAGAAAAGGGACATACGGAAGTTGGAAACGACCAGGAGAGGGCACAAGAGGGAGGGAGCTGGGAAAACCATGGGTCACCTCGCGGCAAGCATCGAGGGCATTTACTAGGTAGGCATGTTCGATCGAATGACCTTGGTTCGTTAAGGATACTTAGAGCAGGTTGGATGCGAAGTTTTACGTATAGGCTGTTACTGGGAGAAGCGTGGTGGTCGGTCTGGGAGAGAAGCAACCGGGGATTCTCCGGGTTTATATCCATGGGTAAGTATGAGTGGAGGCCCAACAATGCACGCTTTGTTCAGGTGGGGGCGCGAGCAGTGATATGATGGGTCGGCATTCCATCCAAGGAGAAGTGCCACAACACAGCGAGTCTCAGGCTCAAGCTCGACGTGTTTTACGCCCAGTGGAAGCGTGATTGCGAGTAGCTTGCAGCATTGACGGGTGGTGATTCCAAGAATGATATGGAGATGGGCTAAAACGGCCTGGTTTTTTGGTGCCTAAGTGGCAGCAGGGGGATTCCCAATAACATACTCGTTTCCGCACAATCAGGAAAATAGGTGAGGCCAAGTGCCTAAGTGGCGGCAGGGGGATTCTCAATAACATGCTCGTTTCTGCACATTCAGAAAGTCAGATGCGGCCAAGTGCCTGAGTGGCAGCAGCGGGGTTATGTTCGTAAAGGCGGTGACTGTTCATTCGGCATTCCAGGAAACGCGAACGAATCGGCTATCCTTTAAGATGGATTGCCGAGTCGGATGCGCAGGTGGTGTGGTGGACAGGTTTGAGGTATCGCGTAAGCTCTGGTACAAGTTTTTTACATAATTTCTGTTCTCGCTCACAACTAATTTGCTGGATGAATTTGAGCCTCAATTTGTACCCTGGCCTGCTTAGTACCTGTCTCATTAGCTTCAAATGTGGTGGTACTTGATGTGATTGGAGGACGACATAGTTGTCTGCCAAGGCCTGGTGGATTCTCACACAAGCTCAGCCCAGTCTAGATTTGAGAACTTTCCAACCAATTTCGGGGAGATGCGATGGTTCGTAACATTTGTTCCGGCGCCCCACCCATCAAGAACGATCAGTTCCTGACCACCAATCCCCTCCCGGTCTTCTAGAGCTTCGCGTAGCTCTGCCTCCCAGAAATCATTCTTTCCGTAAGTGGCATCAGGCTTGATCCATTTCCACACCGGAAGCAGGCTATCGCCGAAGACGGGGCCCGAGCTATTGCTGAACCCATGAAATGACCAAAATTTTTGAAAGGCTTCTCCCTCCTCAGGCATAACATTCAGTTGTGCGATGAGATGGGCAAAGAGTTGACTTTCTAGAACTATGTCTTGATTGGGTGGCGCCGGCGCTGCCGTAAGGAGCCCAGAAAACGTCGCGGAAATATCCAAATCGTCTGGTCCAAGGAAAGTGCCCAGGGGCGCAAAACCCTTCATTTTTGTTGGTAGAACTCCTGGAGGCAAAACCACACTAGTATTTACTATATGAACAGTAGGTGAACACCAGTGGAATAGTGCGACAGGAACAGGGCGCTCTTAATCGGCTTCGACAGTCGCAGTTGCGAGCATTGTGTACCGGTATGAGAAAGCTCTTTATTCAGATTGGACGTCAGATTCCGATCTGAAAGGCAAAATTGGCCTATCAGCAGCTATCAATTTGGGCCTGGAGTCTGCTGATCGTGACGCAATCTGAAAGTCAATCTGAAGCCACCAATTTGAAGGAAAGAGCACGCCCTAACCTTCTTCGGACGGGATCCACTTCTTTTTAGTCTGAGACTACCTAGGTAGTTATCTGATCGCTGGACTCTAAACATCATATGGACCTTTTCCCCCATCAGAGCCCCTGGAAAGTTTCAGTTCCTCTCGTCTCCTAACCCACGCCTGCCACAAACGCCAAACTCCCAGAGTTAAAAAAGTGACTAGACCGCAACTCAAAACAAATACCCACCAGCCCGGTGACACGACCCCGCTGCTGGCAGCCAAAGTGTCCCATTGCTGGAAGTCGAAGATGGTTGTTGAAAAAATGGCTGAAACAAAAGTGATGGGGAAGAAAATCATTGTCAGATAAGAGATAGTCTTCATCGATAGCGAGTCCTCGTGGCTTGCCTCTGCGATCATTTCGCTGCGCTTAGACTCTTCTCGCGCTAGGAGGTTATTGTATGAGTCGAACTGACTCCTGAGCATGCGCTCGAGGTACTGGAGCATGTAGGTGTGGAGTTCGGCCCGGTGGACGGCGTCTTGAACTTCTTGTCTCGGAATGGTGACGTTGTATCGAGATTTGGCGCATTCGACGAGGGCTAGATACTGCTTCCCGATGCTGATGAGTTCTTCGCAGCTTTTGTTCAGCCAGTTCGTCGAGTCGTATGCCGCGTAAATTGCTTTGCTTTTGTCGAGAGAATCGATCGGTTCAATGTGCCAACTCTTCAGCCACTTGAGATCCTGGATGCCGAGTATCCCGCCAATCTCGAGATTTTTCTTGTTTTGTTCTTGTGCATCTGTGTCCACAAAGCTCTCGCATAACCCCATGAGAAAACCAAGAAACCTTAGGGGTTGCTCGAAAAGCGGATGAGCATGTCTGTTCAACAGCTCCAGCACCGAGACATCGCCCATGACCGTCCTCGATGAGAGGAATCCCTTGAATGTCAAATTCTGTAAATCGTAGCGACAAAATATGACAACAAACACGTTGTGTCCTTCACCCCATCGGAAGCAGACCTCCAACGCCTTCATTTTTGGAGGTCCTGTGGTATCGTATCGTGCTTCCTCAACCTGTGACGAAAACCATGCTAAAGCCCCCGGTCTGCGAACCTTGTCGAGAAAATCGGCCGAGATGTTCCATTGTCGGCATGTAGACTGAACGAATGATTCAGTTGCTCGGATGCCGACAGCAAGATTCTTGGGTGGACTTGATACATCCCGAGACTCAAGGAGCTGGATCCTTGTTTTGTTGACTTTAGTGGAGATGAGTGGGACCTCTGAGGTCGCTGCGTCAAGTGGCAGCTCTTCGGCGCCTTGACTTCCCAGCACAAAGAAGCGAAGTTCGTTGGTGTCGTCGTTGAACTGGAGGCCGTTCTTGTTCCAGCCTCCAGGTTTTATTGGGTTGACCTGGGTAGAATCCATAGAGGCGTAGTTTCGGGACTGGGAAACGCAAAAGAGTTAGGAAGGGATGCGACTCGAAGTTACCAGAGCATCGAGACCCCCACCTTAATACCTAAGGTAGCACGATATGCCTGTCTTGTCTGGACATCTGGTGATGATTGATGATCGGGTGAGTGTCTGATTGTAAATAGTTTGTGCCCGTGGATTGCGTGCTTGTGAGTTGAGAAGCATGCAAAAATAGCGTGTTGATATGCCCACCTCAGCCAACCAGGATGTGTTACTACGCCATTGATTGATTGGTCGGCCGCCGAAGACCTGCAGGTAGCGATGTGTAAGGTAGCGAAGCCTCTCTGCCTTGCTCTGCTTCTGTAGCTACTCATCTCCCCCGCTCTGAACCCCGAGCTGGTTTTGATGGTGAGGGGTCATGAGTTGGTCTGCTGAACAGTTTGAGGGGTCAATAATTTTCCAAGTCTAGATCTGACGTAATACTTAACCGCTCGCAAAAATGGGATGCCTTAAACTTCAACAAGCTTCAGAGTTACCTCGAATTTAGCTGATGCGCTGACGCTGCTAAATACCGCGTCGAAATTGGCCAAGTTCCCAACAGGGTACAGACGGCCGCCCACGCGGTGGACGTACGGGAATTAGCCGAATTTTACAGGAAGAAACAGCTGTCAGTTCTATAATCACCCGCCAACAGAGAAACGAGAAAGAATGCCAACTCACTGCTTCCGTCTGAATCGATCCACTGCCATCCAATGACCTGTGTGATCGTGTCGATGGTGAACTACACAGACTAGTCAATATGGAACTTGGGACGGAAAGTGAGGGGGTTACGGACAATATCAGTCGCGTATTTGGTGCTGCCCGAAACTACGGGACCGAGCCGGGGGGTGCTGTGGACTTTGTTAGACGCAAGAATGTTGACAATGCGTGTTGTGGAACAATATGGATGTAGTCGCTGTTACTAAATGCTAGTATCAGTGGGTTCACTTTTGCAGTGTTTTGGTGCAGCGGTCTAGTTCGACACGTGTGTATGGCCGTCTTTCACGGAGTATTGGAAGTTAATGAGCTACTATCCGTCCGTTTTAGCGACACGGAGCCTTGGAGGGTGACAGGGGAGAAGAGACAACGTACTAGTAGTTTTCGAGCCCTATTGACCTGGGAGCGGTGAACCCCGGGGCAGTTGAAGAGGAAGTTTCGAGGGTGAACCGGACTTGGGAAGCCGACGTTGCTCCCTCTAGAATTTCGTAACTAACAACGCCAGCAATAGAAGGGTCGCTGGTGATAGCAGGGCCACTGCTCAGGTACATCCAGCCCACGGTCGCCCCGTTAGACGTCCGGAATACCTGAATCTTAGCTCTCTTAGTCACGACCGAGGGCTCGGGGTGCGGGGGCGGCTCGGCTGTCGAGGTGACGATGACGGTTGAGTGGTAGGTGCTGGTCACGGTGTTGGTCGTGGTGGTGGCCTCGGTGACGGTCACGGGCTCGGCTGTTTCGGTGCTGGTTATGACGGGCGTGTAGATCAACCGAATGAGACACTGTTCGGGTGACAAATGCGGCGGTGCAGTTGCCGGGTATCTGATTACCAGCCTGTTCAATGAGTGCAAACAACATCTGTTGACGTAGTCCCTATCACAAATCCTCTTCTCACGGCCCATGTGCCACCATAATATTAATAATACGGAGGGTGTAAGAGTCGTCACAGAGCGGATCCCACTAAGAGATCCTATAAAACTGATCCTTATAATTGGCAAGGAGGAACATAATGCCGGAAGGTATCCCATTTAGAAACCTTAAGTTTAACCTGATGTTCTGTCACTATTCTGTTGCCTAGTTTGAAAGGCTATTCTTAAGATTAGGGGTAAGGGTTGACCCAGTCTATTAATTAATTTTAAAGAAAGGCATAGAGACAAAAAATTTTGTTTTTCGGTAATTAATTAAGAACTTTTCACGCTATATATAAATACTTTAGTTTAACTTAAAAGAGTTTCAAGTAGTCTAGTTATATTAAATTAATATTATAGTAAAAGCTTTGTTTCAGACTGTTAAAAGCGTTTTAGTATCTTTTTATTTATATAAAAGGGGCTCCTTCTATTACGGCCTGCTCTAGGAACAACGGGGTTAGCCTGGTATGTACGAGTCGTAGGCTAGGGCAGCCAAAGGACGTGGGGTGCAAGATGACTGAATGAAAGCTAGTAACTCTTAGGGCGGTTACACTGTCGCACAGGTTGTGAATCCAGGGGTTCCGAACAATAGATCCCAATGAACAATGCAATTACTAGCGTGAGGAACTAGAAGGGTTCCTCTCCTACCGTGGCTACGAAGCCAGTATCTATACTAAACTATCTAGAGGTAACTTCGTACCCTGCTCAGTTGTTCCTGATTGCTCAGTGCTGAGCAGCCCAGACCCGCTGAGCATCTTCTGACTGGTCGCCGGGACCTCGGGTCTCCGCACCCCGACCTAGTACTCAGCACAGTGTACACTGTTCCTGTAGCGGGGACACGTCGGGCCGTCACACCTTCCCCTGTTAACCTATTGTTAATTTCTAGTCCCTCTGAGGGACTAAGCAAGGTACAAGTTACTTGAGTTGCAGTAGTATAGATACCACCGTTGTAACCACGACAAGTGAGGGACCTTTTGGTTCCTCACTCTATTGATTTACATTGTTCATTAGGGATCTATCATTTGGTATCTCTGGATCCACGACCTGCGTGACAGTGTAAACCCCCCTTGAGAGTTGCTAGCCCTCATTCAGCCATCTTGCATCCCACATCCTTTGGCTGTTTCAGCCTACGACTTGTCTTAACCAGGTCCACTCAGGTGTCCCTGTAGCAGGCCGTAGCAATCATTTATTCTTAGGTAAATACCGTCGGGGAAGTCCAAGTTGCACTATCTCAAGCAAAACCAGGGATAATCTATATGCGGCCCGATCTTGCAAGATGTGATCGATAACGGACAGATTCTAAGTCAGGTGGGGGGCTTTTGGAACACCCTGCCTTTGGAATACCCATTCCCATAAATAACCCTGAAAACCAGGGTCGCGTAATTAATTAAGCGAAATTACTAAGCAAAACAAAACATCAGCATAAAATACTTTATTGGTAGTTTACTAAGGGTATATATTTATTTTTT
>Ga0247780_1001164_pt1 | contig 17895 bp, 15 predicted proteins | sample UWRJL079202R5_FD_179927 | JGI IMG/M metagenome (GOLD analysis project Ga0247780, IMG submission 179927) | Plant litter microbial communities from Arlington Agricultural Research Station in Wisconsin, United States - UWRJ-L079-202R-5 | ecosystem: Environmental > Terrestrial > Plant litter >... | reverse complement strand
ACGATGCCCCGCATGCTCAGGGAAAGTCGCGCCGCTTTGGTTGCACTATGTGCGGTGCTTCTGGGCGCCTCGACCGCCGGGCCCGCGGGAGCGGTTTCCGATCCCACCGACCTCTACTGGCTCGGTCCGTACTTCGGCGGGATGGCGACGACCGGAGGCCCGGAGAACACGCCGTTCGCGACGTACGTCTACGGCGACTGCGAACTCCCCGAGGGAGAGGGTGGCTGCGCGCCGCCGGCGCAGATCCAGAACTGGAGCGCCTGCACGCGCAACCCGCTGAGAATCGACCGGATCCCCTACCAGGTCTTCCCGCTGCGCAGCGGCGGGATCGCCGCCGTCTACGAATCGTCCGCGGTCGATGTCGGGACGGGCGATCGCACCGTCACCGTGTTCGCCTATCCCGAATTGATCGGGGCCGCGTTGCGCGAGGTACACCTCCGCTCGCAGCAAGGCCCGGAACCGCTGGCGCCGCCGGAGTATCCGATGCCAGTCCTGCGCGAGCTGAAGCGCGTGACCGCGCCCGCCGACCGCGGCGTCGGCATCGAGGCGATCGCCAGGAAGACCGGGGTCCCGCCCGACGAGGTGCGGCTGCGGCTGCGGATCGCCGAGCTGCTCGGTCCCGAGGCACTCGCCCACGTCCCGCCCCCGACCATGTCGACGGGAACCGTCGAGTGGCTGAGCAAGCTGGCGCACCGGGCCCTTTACAGACCCGTCCTGACGGCGCGCAGGCAGGGCATCTCGGTCGCGGCCCTGAAGAGAAAGATCAGCCGTGTCCGCGGCCTCGCCGGGGCCTGCGGGGAAACGAGCCCGCTGCCCGAGGCGCCTTAGTCAAACTGATATTCGGGATGGAGGCTAGCTTCGAAATCTGAGCCGTCGGTCTTCAGGGGAGCGGCGCCCAGCAACGGCACCCGGATCGTGCTCCGCCAGAGCACACGTCCGCTGTCCCGGGCCCTGAAAGCAGCACGCCCTTTCAGCGGCGGCGGCGGATCCAAGGTCGCGCTGCCCGCTTGGTGGTCGTAATCGAAGGCGGAAGCGGGGCCGAGCACGGAGGTCGTCCGAACGATTTCCATCCTTTCGCGGCGTTCTAACCGCGTCCCGTAGAAGACGCTCCGCCCGCCGCTGTGGCGATGATGCACCCCGGCGCCGAAGAAACAGGAGCAACTGCGACTCAGAGCATCCAGGGACGCGCTTTCCCTTTCTCTGCCCGCGGGCCGGGCGCTCAGCTGCGCCGCGCCGGGGATGGGTTCGAAGGGGTTCAGATCGTCCTCCCGCGGGCACCGCCAGTGCGGGAACACGCTCATCGAGCCTTTCGCCTGCGCCGCTTCGATCCGCACGTACCCGCGCTCTCCGGCGAACGCGATCGTCCCCGCGAACACCCCTTCCCGCAGCGTCCGCGGCGCCCCCGTGCACCCCGGGGAGACCTCCGTCGCGTCCAAGGTCGCGGTTGGGGTGAAGGCGACGTCGATCGAGCCGAGCCGCCCGAAGCTGACCCTCAGCCCCGCCTCATCGACGTCGCCGGGAACTTCGTAGACGACCTCCTCGGCCATGCCATGCCCTCCGCGCCGGAGCAAGAGCGTCACGTCCCCGTCTTCTGAGGTTTCAAGATGGGCCTGGAGGCCGTTGCTCGCCGGCAGGTCGAACTCGACCCGGACGACCGTCTCCGGCTCGGTGCTGGCACCGGCCGCGCTCGCCGAGAAGCTCGCCGGCAAGGCCGCCAGCACGACAGCAAGGGCGAGGCGGGAAGTGCTTGCCATGCGGCCAGCCTAGTCCAGGCCGCCCACCGTTTCTCGGTCGTCTCCCGACCCGAGGATGGCGCGCTTTGCACGATTTCCTCGCGTGGTGACCCCGCCTACCTCTCGGCCCGCGCTTTCCGGGATCGCCAGCCGGGCCGGGCAGGCCCTGGGTGCCGAAGGAGCCCTGCGCCGGTGCGGGCGCGTCGCTCGATGGAGCTTGGCCGATTCGCATCGCGATCACGTCGCCGAAGCCGACCGGCTGGTCAGCGGCGAGGACGATGGCGCCGCGGTCGAGGCGGGCGACCCATGCTTCGTCCTCGCCCTCGGGCGTCACTCCATTGAGGGATTTCACCCTGCCGGACTCGGTCGAGAACGAGCTCACGCAGCCCGCCGGGCGGGAGGCGACCTGGGCCGCCGCGAGCAGCTGGGTCAGCGGCGCCTCGGCCGCGGCGGTGACCTTGCAGATCCTGACGTTGCCGGGCGCCAACTCGATCGCCAGCAGGTGTGGAACCGGCGTCCCCGCCGCCACCGAGGGCGCCGTCCGCGTGCTCTGAGGCGAGGCGGCGAAGACGCCGCCCGCGATCGCGCGCAGCGCGTCCTGACTCGAATAGAGGTTGGCGGCGCTAGCGTCTTCGTAGCCGAAACCGCCCGCTTCGACGCCGGATGGGACCTGCAGGGAGAGCAGATAGTCGACCGGGGTCTTGCCGGCGGAGGTCGTCCACTCAGGCGACTGCGGATCGACGCCGCAGGCGTTGAGGCCGCTGAGGACCCACGCGTTGGTATCGGCGTTGGGCGATCCGGCCGGGAATCCCCAGAGATATTCGATCCCGCCCGAGGCGTCGATCAGGCGACCGCGCAGGTAGCCGAGCGCGGAGGCGACGGCCGGGTCGTAGGACGGCACGCCCGCTTCGCAGAGGGCGGCGATCGCGGCGCCCGTCATGTCCTCTTCGCTCGGTTCTTCCCGGGCCGCCGGCGTCAGGGCCGCGGTGAAGGTCCAGCCGCCGTCCTCGTGCTGGTTCTGCCGCAGGAAGGAGACCGTCGGGCCCAGCGCCCACCGGGGCAGGCCGGCGGCCTTCAGCGAGAGGATCGCGAACGCGGTGTTGTAGCTGCTCGCTTCGCCGAAGCTGCCCGTGGCGGGATTCCAGCGCCCGGCGAGCTGCGCCGGCTGGTTGGAGGTGGCCGAAAGGCGCGCGGGATCAAGGCCGGCGGCGAGGGAGACGAGCGTCGAGCGCGCGTACTCGGCGACGGTGCCCAGCGGCGGGTCTTCGTCCCAGGTCGGCAGCGTGTATTCGCCGAGCAGGAAGTCCTGCAGGCTCGGATCGCCGGGGTTGGGGCCGCGGACCTCGGCCGTGTCGACGCCGGCCGCCGCCAGGGCGGTGGCGGCCCAATCGCCGCCGAAACCGGGGAGCGCCCCGGTCGCGGCGTCCTGCTGGGCGCGAACATAGGCGGCGGCGCCTGCGATTGCGGCCTCGGTCGAGGTGGCCGTCGCGATGCTCGGAAGAGCGACGAAAGTCATGAGAGACGCGCAGAGCGCGAAGGTGCAACGGAGAGAGACTGCTCGCATCCTTGAACCCCTTTCCTCGAGGGCTGGTGGAGGGATCGGAGGGAGGTCTCCTGGCTTCCGAGCTTTCCCGTCGCGCCTTCCCGGCCGGTTGGGCCAGTGGCTGCCGCGTGGCGTGCGGCGGGCTTTTCTCTCGGTCACAGTGGCGGGCCCGCGCCGGTTTTTCACCGGCTTCCCCGTCCACCGATCCGTGGATATTTGAGGCGGGCAATCTAGCGGAGATTTGACGACCCGGATTTCCTGCCGCCGATCCCGGCTCTAGCTTTGAACCCGTCAAGCGACGAGGGAACCCGGTGCGAATCCGGGACTGACGCGCAACGGTGATGGGCCCGGTCGCCTCCCAAGGCTTCCAGCTCGAGTCCGAATGCTCGCCGCCTGACCCAGACATAAGGACCCACTGTTTCGCGAACGGACGGCGGTCTTTCTTCCTCTTGCGCTCCACTGCGTCGGGGACGGAGAGCTCACCGTCCCCAAACCAGAAGGAGATCCATCCATGAACCGACTGTTCACTCGGCTCGCGCCGATCGCGGTCGCGCTCGCCGCGCTGCTGGCGCCCACCGCGGCCTCGGCGACCGCGACGGCCGAAGAAATCGCCGCCTCGATCGGCAAAGGTCACACGTATCTGAAAGGCCTGCAGAAAGAAAGCGGGGAAATCTCCGGCTTCGGCGGAGACTGGGCGCTGACCGCCTTCGCGGCGACCAACGTCGCCGCCGCCGATGTCAACAAAGCGGGCAAAGAAGGCACCGACGCCCGCAGCTGGTACGAAGGCCTGGTCGGCCCGGTGACCTGGCCGGGCGAAGGCGCTGCGGCGACTGACTTCGAGCGCGCGGCGCTGATCTCCTACGCCGCCGGCATCGACCCCGCCCGCATCTCCAAACGGCAGAACCTGATCGCGAAGGTCGCTTCCTACTACCAGACGGCAAGCCCCGGTTACTACGGATCGACCTTCAACGCCACCGTGTTCGGCCTGCTGGCGCTGGCCAGCGCGAAGACGACCGGCGGTGTCCAGCGGGTGCCGCAGGTCGTCCTCGACGAGGCGGTCGCCGCGGTGAGGGCCAACCAGCACACCGACGGTGGCTGGACCTGGGAAAAAGCGGCAGGCAGCGAAGAAGCGCTGAAAAAAGCCTCCGAAGCCGACATGACCGGCGCGGCGATGGCGGCGCTCTGCAAAGCCGGAGTCGCCAACACCGACGAAGCGATCGTCAACGCGAAGAAATACCTCGCCTCGATCTTCGAAGGCTCCACCGGCGCCTTCAAATCGGCGTTCGGGAACAACACCGACTCCAACGGTTGGGCGGTGTCCGGCCTCAAAGCCTGTGGCCTCGACCCGCAGGGGGCCGAATTCACCGGGCCGAGCCCCGGCAAAAAGACGCCGCTCAACTTCCTCATCTCCCAGCAGGTGACCGGCGGTGGCTTCAGGTACAGCACCTCGGGCAGCACCGCGAACCTGTACTCGAGCCAGAACGCCGTGCGAGCGCTCGGCAGCGGCGGCTTCACCGCCACCCCGCCGACGCCCAAAAGCGGACCGCAGTGGAAGGGAGCGACCCAGTTCGCCACCGGCGAAGCGGAAACCGCCTCGCTGGCGCTGATAGTCGACGACGGGGTCAGCCCGCTCGAGGTCTGCTCCGTATCGCTGGCGCCGAAAGCCACGACGACGACGCTGGCCGCGGTCCTGAACGCCGCGGTAGCGGGGACCACCCCCGCCGGCTGCGTGACCGGCTTCCTGCCCGCGAGCGGCGAAGGGGCGATCACCCAGGTCAACGGCTACCCGGCGGTCCCGGCCGAAAAATGGAACGCGATCATCGACGGCGGGTCGAAAAACCAGGCGAAACGCAGCACTCAGATCAACGTCGGCGACACGATCTACCTGAAGTACGAATAGTCCCGTCCTCGCCTGTCTCGGCGTGGCGAGCCTCCGAAAGGGAGCTCGCCACGCCGGACGGCCGCCTCGTCGCGACCCGGCTAGACTGGCCGCAAAACCGAGGATCGGTGGACAGGGAAGCCGGTGAGAGACCGGCGCGGGCCCGCCACTGTGACCGAGAGAAACCCGCCGCACGCCACGCGGCAGCCACTGGCCGAACCCGGCCGGGAAGGCGCGACGGGAGAGCTCGGAAGCCAGGAGACCTCCCTCCGATCCGCAACGTCGATCGCCCTCGTGGAAAGGGGTAAGACATGCGCAGACCCATCGCGGCGTTCCTCGTCGCCTCCTTCGTCCTCTTCGCCGCGCCCGTCGCCCAGGCGACGCCTGTCCAGGTTCACGTCAGGGTCGAGGGCAGGACCCAAACCCTGTTCGAGGGACCGATCCTGACCGACGCCCACAAGGTCAGGGCGACGAGCGACTCGGTGTGGCGGCGGTGCAACGGGGCCACGGCTCTCAATCCGTCGGCGACGCCGGGGGCGGCGGCGACGGCGGCGACCTCGGACGCGATGCGGGTGCTCGGCCAGACCTTCGACGGGCGCTGGTACGGCCAGTGGGAGGACTACTTTCTCGAGCGCTGGGGGCCCGATGCCCAGGACGTCGCCGCCGCCGAGTACTGGGGGCTGCTGGTGAACAACGCCTTCACCGACGTCGGCGGATGCCAATACCAGCTCGACGGGGGCGACGAGGTCCTCTGGGTCTACGACGCCTTCGACGGCAGAGCCCGCCTCCTCCTCTACCCGGCCGACTACTCGGGGGGTGCGCTGCCGCAGAGCGCGACGGCGACCCTGAACCAGCCCTTCGAGGTGGAGGTCGATTCCTGGTCGAGCTCCAACGAAGGCGTCCCGCCGCCCTCGCCGACGCGCAGCGCGAGCCCCTATCCGGGGGCCGAGGTCGCGCCCGTGGAGACCGGCGGCGGCTTCCAGAAAGCGGATGCCGCGAGCCCGAAGACCGTCGTCACCGGCGCGGACGGCCAGGCGAGCATCACCTTCGCCGAACCAGGCTGGCACCGGATCAAGGCCGTCGACCTCGTCGCCTCCGCAGAGGCCGCGGTGCGCTCCAACCGCCTCGACGTCTGCGTGCCCGAGCCGCCCGCGACCGACTGCGGCCCGCTCCCGCCCGACGCCGTCACGCGAATGGCGCCGCCTCCCGAGCCCGGCGAACTCGAAGGGGAAGGGAGAGACCCGGATGGGGAGGAACCAGCCGGCGGCGATTCTTTGGTGGCGACGCCTCCGCAGTCCCTGGCCGCAGCCCCCGCCGCGCCGGTCCGGTTGAGATCGCTGCGTCTGGATCGCGGCGCGGTCGCCCGCGGCTTGGTCAAGGTGAGCTGGGATGTGCTCGACGCAGGCGCCGGCATCGCCGAATGGACCATCTACGCGAAGAGGCTCGGACGGAACGCCGGCCGGTGGACGAGCAGGGCGAGGGGCGGGGAGCGCACCTCGGCGACCCTTCGCCTCTCGGCCGGTGCCCGCTACAAGCTCCGCCTCACCGTCGTCGACGTCCTCGGCCGAGCCTCGACCACGCCGGTCGGCAAGGTTCAGATCCCTGCCTAGGAGATGCGCCGCTATGCACCGATCCTCGCCCTCGGCGCGCTGTTCTTCACCGCGTCCGCGCCGGCGGCGCCGAATCCAGGCAACGAGGCGGCGCTCGACCGCACCGTCCGCTACCTGCAGGAAGCCCAGCTGCACGACGGCGGCTTCGCGGCAAGCGGCGAACCGAGCCAGATCACCAGCGCCTGGACCGCGCTTGCGCTGGCCGCCGCCGGCATCAACCCGCAGGACCAGGCGCGCCCCGACGGCATCGACGCCTTCGCCTACCTGCGTGCCCACTACCGGCAGGGGCTGGAAGAAGCGGAGTGCGCACCGACCGCCTGCACGACGGTTCTCGAGCGCGAACTCATGGTGGTCAATGCCGCCGGCGCCGACCCGCACGAGTTCGACGGGGTCGATCTCGTCGCGGAGCTGGTCGCCCGGGCCCGCCCCGACGGCTCCTTCCCACACGCGCCAGTCGGTCAGCCGGGGGTCAACGACACGATCTTCGCCGTCTTCGCCCTCTCCCCGATTTCCGAGCCGGGGCCGCGGGCGGCGATCGGGCCGGCGGCCGACTGGATCGAATCCGTCCAGCACGCCGACGGAGGCTGGGCCTGGAGCGCCACCGGTGCGCGGGCGGAAGTCGACATGACCGGGGCCGCGATCCAGGCGCTGATCGCCGCCGGGCGCGGCCGCAACGCGGCGGTCGAAGCCGGCGTCGCCTACCTGCGGGAGGCCCAGAACCCCGAGGGCGGCTTTGCAGAATCCCCGGGCAACCCGGAATCGAACGTCGCCTCGACCGCCTGGGCGACGCAGGCGATCTGGGCCGTCGGCGAGAACCCCGAACAGTGGCGAACCGGCTCAGGGCAGCCGACCGAAGAGCCGCTCGACTACCTGGAATCGATGCAGCAGCCCGACGGCCACATCCGCTGGAAACAAAGCCGGGATCTGAACGGGATTTGGATGACCGCCTACAGCTCGGTAGCTCTCGGCGGTCACGCCTGGCCGATTCCCGAGGCGCCCAGGTCCGGTGAGCCCGATCGTCCGCCGAGCCCGGGGCAGGGCGAAGGCGTCCAGTCGGGCAAGGGCGTCATCGCCGGTGGCGGCGGCAAGGGGGCGCCGCTGTTCAGCCGGCCGAAAGCGCAGAGCAAGGGCAGGACCCCCGGCGGCGCGCGGACGCTCAGAGGCAGGGAGGCCGAAACCAGGCCCCGCAGCGGCACGAGGCGCGGCGCCGCCGAGCAGCCGAGGCAGACGCAGACCGCCGAAGCCAGGAGCGCCGCCGAGAACGCCCGCGCAAGCGAAGCGACCGCGCCGGGCCCGGGCCACGGGCCGGGTGCGAGCCGTGGCGCGGGCGATGAAAGCGCCGGCGAAGCGGTGACCGGCACCCTGATCGGCTCGCTCGCCCCGCGGGGCGGCGACCTCAGTTTCGGGGCGCCGGGGCTGCATGGGGCGGGCGCCAGGGGAGGCGAGGAAACCGCGGCGATCGCGATCGGCGCGGCGGCGCTGCTCTTCGCGCTCGCGGGGCTCGGCTGGGAAGGCCGCCGCCGGGAGGCGGCGCCGTGATCGGCGCGATCGACCTCGGCGACGGCCTGGCGGAGATCGCGGCCGCCCTCGACGTCCCTGTGCTGATCGCGGCGATCGTCGTCCTGCTGCTCTGCTCTCTGGAGCTCGGCCGCTTCGGGGCGGAGTACTGGCGGCGCCACGTGCGCGCCCGCGGCTTCGACCTTCGCGAGCTGACGTTGCGAGCGATCGGCGAGCCTCGGCACGCCGCCGCCTTCGCCTACGGCGCTCCCAGCATCCTCGCCGCCGAAGCGCTGGTGGAGATCGCGACGACGGCCGGCCAGGACCGCGCGCGGTCGACCGAGCATGCCCTGGCGAGATACGAGCTGGCGGTGCAGCGACGGCTCGACCGGACCCGCCTCCTCGTTCGGGCCGGACCGGCGATCGGGCTGATGGGAACGCTGATCCCGCTCGCGCCCGGCCTGGCGGCGCTCGGCGACGGCAACGTCGCGGGCCTGGCGGAGAGCCTTCGCGACGCCTTCGGCGCGACGGTCGTCGGGCTCCTCGTCGGGACCATCGCCTTCGCGCTCACGCTGGCGCGAACGCGGATGTACACCGAGGACCTGGCGGCCCTGGAGCAGGGGGCGGAGGTGCTCCCGTGACCAGGATCGGCCTCGGCCGCCACGGCCTGATCGAGGAGCACGCGGGCGATCCGCTCGACGGCCTCGTCAACCTCTTCGACATCGGCATGGTCCTCGCCGTCGCCTTCCTGATCACCGGCCTAGGCCTGACGCTCGATCTGAAAAGCGACGAGACCAGGCGGCGCGATCCCGCTCGACAGCCGGAGCGCGTCCTGCCCAGCCCAGCCGGCGCCCCCCGCGCGAGCGGTCGAGGCGAGCCGGTCGGCCAGGTCTATCGCCTCCCCGACGGCAGGCTGGTCTACGTGAAGGGCAAGGCGCCCTAGGACCGGCGTTTCGCCTGGCGCGCGGCGGGTATCGGTGGAGGTCGAGCAAGAGCGAGGGGCGAATGAGAAACGCCGTCGACCTGGTCAAGGGATCCCCCGGGAAGCCGCTCCACCCGCCGCTGACCGATGCCAGCATCGGCGCCTACACCGTCGGCGTGGCGATGCTTCTCGCCGGCGCGCTCGGCCTGCAGGAGGAACAGATGGCGCACGGGTCGCTGATCGCGATCTCCTTCGGCCTCCTCCTCGCCGCCCCGACGGCGATCACCGGCCTGCTCGACTGGCTCGACCTCCCGAAGGGAGAGCCGGCGCGGTCGGCCGCGACGATCCACCTCTTCGCCATGGTCACCGCGACGGTGCTCTTCGCGATCACCTGGCTGCTCCAGCGCCCGGGCTACAACGAGGACGAGGTCCGGACCCTCGCGCTCCTCGCCGGGCTGATCTCGGAGGCCGTCCTGGCGACCGGTGGCAACGTCGGCGGCGCCAACGTCTTCGTCTACGGCATCCGCGTGTTGAAGCGCCCGGAGACCCCGGTCGCCAAGGCGCTGAACCCGCTCGGCGTCCGCGAGGAGGAGCGCTCCGCGGACCCGAGCCGCCGAGGCTGACGAAGGCCCCCGCCGACAACCGCGCGCCGGCGTTCACGTCCTCTCGCCGGCGAGGATCGAGTCGATCTGGCCGAGGGCTTCGGTCATGCCCTGATTCGCCACCAACCGTGGAATTTCTGTCTTTCCGGGCCTGTCGTGAAGTAGGCGGCGCGACCGCCGCCCGAGACCTACCTCGGGCGGGCTGGGCTGGTCGTCGCAACCGGGTCGCCCTCCGGTTCGGTGGCCTCGTGGATGGAATCGACGATCCCGGCCTGCAGGTAGGCCGTCTCGCGGTAAACGGTGCCGTCTGGGACGCCGGGGTAGCGCGCGGCCTCCGCGCCGGAGGTCATTTCGGCCTTGGCGAGGATCCTGGAGGTACGCGGATCGAAGATGAGCCTGTGTCCGAATCCACCTTCCCTGACCCAGGCGATCGCGTCGCCCCTACGCCCGCCGGTGTCGGCCACGCCCCGCTCGAACCCAATGCCCGGTATTTCGGCGAGCGCAGCGAAGGCGGCCCCGCGCAGCGCCGGGCTGACGATCGGTTCGGTGAGGATTTCCAGGAGCCTTTCGACCGTGGCGCCGCCCCTGAGCGAGCTGGCCGGCGACGGATCGAGCGGCGAGCCGCCGGCACGGCGGCGTTCGATCGCCAGGCGCAGGGCTTCGGGTTCGGTGGGGGCCTCGGCCAGCTGGGACACGTGGGAAAACAGCCGCCGGCCCCGCCACGACCTGGAGGCGAAGTCCTTCACGAGGCGCCCGGAGCCGTCGCGGCGCACGTCATGCTCCCGGGGGTCGAAGGACCAGGGAGGCGGCGAGCCCGCAGCCTCCCACCCTCGCTGGTCCGCGTCGGAGAGAAACTCGACTCGACCGAGGGTTTCGCGAACGCGCGTCCTGCCCTCGGGATTCGTCCAGACTTCCTTCAGCGTCGTCACCAGGGCGTAGCGGGCATTCGGATCGCTGGTCGGGACGAAATACCTGGGATTCGCCTTCGAGCCCTTCGCATGACCTCTCGGCAGCCAGCCCTGCAGCTGGGCCACTCTCGTCTTCGTATAGAGGAACTGCCCGGGCGCCGGGGGCGCTTGGACTGAAGGGCCTGCCGCAGCGACGGCGGCCGTATGACGCAGGATCTCCGCGATGGCAGCTCGGCTAAGTGCTCCGTCACCCCGGGGCCTGTAGCCGGGCCCGCCCCCGGGCGTCGGGGGCAGTCCGAAGGGGGCGCTGCCGTTCGGCGGCGCCGGGACCGGCTCGCACGGTTCGACCGGGCCCTCGGCGATTCCCAGCTGCGCGACGCTCCCCCCCTCGGGATCGCCGCCGTACGGGGCGGGCGCTCCGGAGAGGACCACGCTCTGATCCGGGCGAAACGCCTCGGGGTCCAGATTGAGATTGGCCAATTCATCATCGGAGAGTTCGCCGCGCCTGTGTTCCCCGAAGCTTTCGCGCCATCTCTGGGTGCTGCCGACACCGATGGTCATCGGTCCGCCCGGCCCTCCCATGGTCACGGCGCCGAGCGAACCGCCACCCGGGAGATGCACGATCGAGGGCTTGTAGTGCGGTTCGCGGCAGACCCTTCCGGTCGGCAGCCAGGTGACCTGGGACCGGATCCCGGCCCACGCCAAAGCCCGTTCGAGGCCGGAAGCGTCTTCGAGGCTGTAGATCTCGATTCTCACCCCACCGCCCTTCTGCGGCTCGACCGCGAAGGCCCTGGAAGGGTTGTCGCCTCCGGCGCTGACGATCAGCGCGGTCGCGACCGCGGCGGCGGCGACGCCGGCGCCGAGCGCGAAACGGGGGGCGCGCCGGCGCCAGACCGGGTCGGCGGTCCCGGCGCCTTCGACCTCCTGGCGCGATGCGGCCGCGCCCCGGTCGGCGACGACCGCCTTCAACCGGGCCTGAAGCCTCTGCTCGAAGTCGCGCTCTGGCGTCCCCCCCTGGCTCACGATCGATCCTCCTTCTTGGGAATTGGCTGGCCAGCCGCGGCCTCGAGGTCGGCGCGCAGCCTGCGCCGCGCCCTATACAGGCGCACCCGGGCGGTGCCCGATCGCACGCCGACCGCGGCCGCCGCCTCGGCGACTGTCAACTCGTCGAGCGCGACCAGCTCCAGCACCGCCCGCTCCGCCTCGGGAAGACGGTCCATCGCTTCGTAGAGGCGGCGCGATTGTGCGGCGGCGTCGATCCGGGCATCGATCCGGGCGGCATCCTCGGGGTCGAGCAGGCTGCTGCCGCGAAACCCTTCTCCCCCCGCCTCACCGGCCCGCTCGCGACCGCTGCGGCGACGGTCGTTGGCAACGAGGACCCGGGCTATCCCGTAGAGCCACGTCTTCGGCGTACCGCGACCGGGCCGGTAGCGGTGGGCGGAGTCGATCGCGGCGAGGAAGACCTCCGCGGTCAGGTCGGCGGCCCGGTCGCGGTCGCCGACCCGGCGGGCGACGAAGTGCTGCAGGCCCTCGACCTGTTCGCGGTAGAACGCCTCGAACAGGTCGGGGTCGGTTCCGATCCAGCGCAGCTGCTCGGCGCCGACGCCGCGCTCGCGAGCGGCAACCGCGCTGAGGCGGCGGCTGAGCTCGCTTCGCGGCCCGGGCAAGGCTCCTTCTGTCTCCATACTCCTTATTGGTCGCAAGAGAGAAAAGCGTTACCAGCGGCGTCCGGGGCGCGACAAAGTTGGCCCGGATCGGGCCGCGAAAAGCTGGCAATTTAAGGACATGACACGACCGCGCGGATACTCCATGACAGGGGCTGCGGCGATCTTCGTGGCCCTCGTGGCCTTGACGTCGAGCGCAAGCGCCGCCTACCCAGGGAAGCCGGGGCCAATCGCCTACAACAGGTACGAGGACGTCGGCGAAATCGTCGGTGAAACGGAACAGGTTCACCCGGAGGGCGGGCTGTTCGCGCACGGGCCGCGCGTCGAGGAACGGCCGTTGCGGCTGACGAGCGAGGCGAGCGACGGCGACCCCGCCTACTCGCCGAACGGACGGCTGATCGCGTTCGCGAGCACCCGCGGCCAGGCGGGCCTGAGGCGGACGAGCCAGCTCTACCTGATGCGCTCCGACGGCTCAGGCGTGCGACAGCTGACCGATGACCCGGCGGGCGCCGGCGGGCCGTACTTCTCCTCGGACGGGCGCAGGTTGGTCTTCGTCCGCTCTCGCCACCTCTGGCTGCTGACGATCGCCACCGGCGCCGAGCGCCAGCTCACCTTCGGCCGGGGCGCCGAGAGCGAACCCGTGTTCACCCCGAGCGGCCGACGGATCCTCTTTGCCAGCAGCCGGGCGCCGGCCGGCGGCGGCGGCTCGGGTGGCATCTGGGCGGTCGGCTCCGACGGGCGCAACCCGAAGGCGGTGGTCAGCCGACCCGGGGTCGAGATGAGCCCGGAAGTCTCGCCCGACGGCAGGCGAATCGCCTATGTCGTGCAGCAAAGCCCGTACTTCGGCTACGGCGACCTGCGCATCGCACGCGCCGATGGCGAGTTCGTGCGCTCTCTCGACGAGAAGCCCGGGCCCGAATGCAGACCCTGCTACGGCAGCCCGGCCTGGGCGCCGGACGGCAAGCACCTGGCGGCGGTGGAGATCTGGAACAACGTCGGCTCGAGCGCCCTCATGGTGATGCGCCCCGACGGCACTCATCGCAGGAGCTTCGACGAGGGCATCACCGGAACCGAAGGCAGTGGCGAGCACGTACGGAGCCCGGCCTGGGGCTCGGCGGCGCGCTGAGCGTGCTTGCCCAGGCCCGCCGCGAGCCGGGGCGGCGTCATTTGCGGCAGCTGAATGCCGCGAAGCCTGGTTGGGGGCCGATCGTCAGGTCCTCGAGCCCCGTGGCGGCGATCCAGTCGCTGACGTCCTCGCGACTCGGCGCCGACGGATGTCCCCTGTGGCTGCCCAGCTTGAAGATCGCGCGCGATCTCCTGCTGCCGTCCGAGAAGAAGGTGGCCCCGAGCAGCTGCCCGCCTGGCTTCAGGCAGCGGGCCATCTCCTCGATCGCCGCCTTCGGCTCGTCGATCATGTGCAAGCCGCTGTACGAGAGAAAGAGGTCAGCTTGGTTATCGGCGAACGGGAGGTCGGTCATGTCCGCGATGACGAACTCGACCTGCCTCAACGACCTGGACGTTGCCCGCCGTTCGGCCCGTTCAAGCATCTTCGAGGAGATGTCGGCGGCTAGATAGCGAACGTCCTGGCCGGGAGCCAGTGCGCGGAAGGCGACCCCGCCGCCGCAGGGCACGTCGATGATCGTCGCTCCTCCGCCCGCCTGACCGATCGGCCCCATGCTCTCGTAGAGGACGGAGGGATCGATCCCCCAAAGGCCTCGGCCGATCAGGTTCATCAGCCAGGGCCGCTCGACGTAGAAGTCGTAGAAGCGACCAAAGGGGCCTGCGCACACGTTCGGGGTCCGTCCTGCCATCGGTCCCAGAAAACCATAGCTTTTTCTTGACAGAACTGTTGTCTGTCAGTAAGTTTGGGAGGGCCTCCGGCAAGCCTTCACGGCGGGAGTGCCCGGCGGAACTTCCCTGATCCGTCAGTAATGGCATACGCCATTCGGGTCGCCCGGTTCCCGTGGGCGCCCGGTCAACGCAGGGGCCGGGGGGTCCCCAAGACAACCCTCGGCCTCTGCCTTTTCTTCGCACGCCTCAGCCTGGGGCTCCGAGGCTTAGCCGAACCGGCCCTCCCAGAACCCTTCCCACCTGCCGATCCGATGAATAGGTCCGCTGGTTGTAAATGCGACGGTACCCTATTGAAGGGATCGCGGATCTATCAAGAAAAGCTTGTGGTTTAGAGGCATGTCGAGCGCGCAAATGACGGCTACCCCCTGGGGGGACGCGAGCGATCTGCGGGAGCGGCGCCTCCCTCCTGGGCGCAGCACACCGCCGGCCGTGGTGAAACTGAACCAGCGCGAGCGATTGTTCGCGGCGATGGTGGCCGTGGCCGCGGAAAAGGGGTATCCCGCGACCTCGGTCACCGACCTTGTCGAGCTCTCCGGGGTTTCGAGCCGGAGCTTCTACCAGCACTTCGCCGATAAAGAGGAGTGCTTCCTGGCGGCGCTGGACGAGCTGACGGCAGGCCTGCAGCGCCTGACCGAGGTGGCGCTGGAAGAGAATGGCGCCGACCCCGGAAGGGCGGACGCGGTGGCAGTTGAGGCCTGGGTCGCGATGGCCGCCTCTCAGCCGGCGGCGGCGAAGCTCTGCACGGTAACCGCCTTCGGTGCGGGCGAGGCTCCCCGGCAGCGGATGGCCGAGGCGGTCGCCGACCTCTCGGCGCTCCTTCAACGAGGCTTCGACGGGGCGCCCGCGGCCGAGAGGATGCCGGCCGAGCTGACTCGAGCGATCTTCGGCGGCGTCTCGCTGGTCCTCTACCGCCACCTCGCCAACGACGAGATCGACGGCCTGACGGAGGTCGGCCGGCAACTGCGCGAATGGCTGTTGACCATCCCCCCTCCGCCGCGCCCGCTGCGCGGACGGCCGCGCCGGCGTGCGGCGGCCGGCGAGGTGGGACCGCCGTCGCTGGCCGCCCACCTGCCGGCCGAGCGGGTGCTCCGCAGCTTCGCCGCGGTCGTCGCCGAGAAGGGCTACGCCGCAACCACGGTCGCCGACGTGGCGGCTCAGGCCCACATCTCCCAGAACACCTTCTACAGGTACTTCCGCGGCAAGGCCGACGCGCTGGAGGCCGCGCTCGACTCGAGCGGGGCGCAGATGGTCGCCGCGACGCTGCCGGCGGTTCGCCGGGAGCCGCAGTGGCCAGGGGCGGTGCGGGTGGCCCTGGAGGCGCTGTGTGGCTTCATGGCCGCCGAGCCAGTCCTTGCCCGGCTGCGCGAGGTGGAGGTCTACGCGGTGGGCCCCGATGCGGTCGCCCAGCGCGACCGCGACCGCGGGGAGATCGTGAAGATGCTCGCCGGCGTGGCCGAGACCGCAGGGGCGCGCCTCGATCCGATCGCGGTCGAGGCCACCCTGGGCGCCTTCCAATCGCTCCTCTACAGCCGCATCGCGGCCGGACGGCTGCACGACCTCGTCGAGGTGCCGCCGCTCGTCACCTACCTGGCGCTGGCGCCCCAACGGGGGGCGGAGGAGGCCTGGGAGGTGGCCTGCGCCTAGGAACGGATCGGTCGGCCCGCCACTCGTCGCCCTCAGCCAAGCAGCGACGCAGCGACTGCGGCGACCTTCCAACCACCTTCCCTCAACATCGGCATGAAGTAGGCGTCGCCGTGGGTGCCGTGGAAGAGTAGGAAGGCGCGGTCGCCTTCGGTCCGCATCGCTCCCACCTCGGCCACGGCAGCTTCGCGCAGGGTCGCCGCCGAAAGGCCGGCGGAAAAGGAGGCGAGAACCTCGGGGCACTCGCCACCTGCCCCGCTCCCGCGCGCGAGCTGAGCCAGGGACGCGGCGAAAGCGGCGGACATGTAGGAGCAAGCGTCGCGCCAGGCGCCGGCGGCGCGCGCGTCGAGGTAGCCATGCAGCACCGCGGCCGCGGCTTTGCGCTCCGACCCGGGGGCTTCGACGCCGAATTCCTGGATCGAGTTGTCGCCGCGCGTGGTTTCGAACTGGGCGGCGCCAGACGACGAATCACCCTGATGCCGGGCGGGCGGCTCGGGCTCCGTGGTGACGGCGGGAGAAGCGTCGGTCGTCTCGCCTCCCCCGCCCCCGCAGGCGACGAGCGCGAGCGTGACGAAGAGGGAGAGGCCCGCGAGGACGATCTTCAATCCAGGCCCCTTATCGTCGATTCCTGGCCTTGCAGCTGCGCTGCAGGATCGAGGACAGCGTCCCGGCGGTGCCGAAGGAGAAGCTGGCGCGGGCGAGGGGGAACACGGCCCCCGGGAAGCCCTGCGGCGCCGGGCAGCCGGCGGAGACGTAGCCGCGCGTCCTGCCGGCGCTCTGGAAGCGACGGTTGAGGGTGAGTGAGATCCCGGTGATGTAGGCGACATCGGTCGTGACCTGGGGGAGCCTGGCGCTGAGCACCGTGCCCCAGGCGCCCTTGCCCGGGGACATGCGCAGGACAAGGGTGTAGGAGAGGGGAACCGGTTCGGTCCCGTAGACGTGGGCGAGGATGACCGGCTTGCCTTTCTGGACGCCGTTGAAGGCGACGATCTTGCCGACCGACGGGAAGGGGGACTGCTCGGGCAGGACTACGTTGGCGGCGAAGCTGCCTTCGCCGACCTTGGCCGGCCCGCAGGAGCGCATCGCCGCGGCCGTGGTCGAGGGCTGGATCTGGGAGAAGGTGCAGCTCGGCAGACCGCTGGGGTCCAAGTGGCCGGCGCGGTTGACCGCGATCTCGATCGCCTTGAGCTGCGGCGGCGGCGCGCCGTCGACGGTCGCGATCCGGCCGCCGACCGTGACCGCGATCGGGGCCGTGCCGACGCGCGGCAGGGCGGTGGGGCTGATCTTGCCGCTGAAGTTGACGCGGAGGTTGGCAAGCTGGGCCGTCTCGGCCTGGGCCAGCGGAGCCAGGGTCAGCAGCGACAGCGTCGCCACGAACAGCAGCGGCCTCCTCACCTTCCCTTCCCTTTCTTACGATGCTTGCACTTGAGGGTGAGCCTGGGGTGGCCGACGGCAGTGGCGTTGTTATGGGCGACGAAACGGGCGTTGGCGCGCGGCTTGGCCCGGCAGAGGTCGGCGCCGCTCTGCAGGAGGCCGCGCCTGCCACCCGGGAGCGTCAGCACGAACTTGCTGACGGGGGCGTCGGGGAGGCCTTCGAAGTTGGCGCGGATGCCGCCCCGGGAGGAGTCGATGCGACCCGGAACTTCGATCTCGATGCCACGGCCTTTGAGGTCGGCGACCAGGTCGGGCACGGCGGTGCGCGAGGAGCGCAGGTAGACCGGCCCCGCCAGCGCCTGGTCCATCAGCGGCGTCAGCGCGCGGGCGTGTCCATATATGGAGTCCGCCGGGCAGGCGCCCCTGGCGAACTGGACGCGGGTGCAGATGCCGTCGATGTGGTTCTGGGCGAGGAAGACCGAGGGCGGCATGGTGACCGAGACACCGCTGAGGTTGGCGTCCCTCGCTCGCGGCGCGTAGGTGGCCCGCAGCGACGGGTAGCCGCCGTGCCGGATGGCGCCGCCGAGGCGCAGGGAGAGCTTCGGCTTGAAGCGCAGCTGCGAGCAGTTGAGGAGCTGGAAGCGCTGGGTCGACGTGGCCCTTGAATCGTC
>Ga0247780_1001163_pt1 | contig 17898 bp, 29 predicted proteins | sample UWRJL079202R5_FD_179927 | JGI IMG/M metagenome (GOLD analysis project Ga0247780, IMG submission 179927) | Plant litter microbial communities from Arlington Agricultural Research Station in Wisconsin, United States - UWRJ-L079-202R-5 | ecosystem: Environmental > Terrestrial > Plant litter >... | reverse complement strand
TTGCTAACACTTGGTCTCAGACATCCGACTCCGGGACAGCAAGTCTCATGAGGAGGATCCCAGCACAAACTTCACGGCCAGGAATGCCATTCCTCTCACCAGCCCTCGTTCCCTTTGTTTCGACGACAGAATTTATAATGACCACGAGCCACCATTCTTTGCTCGAGCGGGTCCCAAGTCAACAGACCAGCAAGTCTCCGGCCATCAACACATTGGACTGCCCCGACGCAGAGTTTCATATGTACCTACCAAGGCAAGTCATCCCTTTTCTCTACCGTCTCAACGGTTCTCGCGATTTCGTCTCGGGGACGGAGGCCTAAATGATCAAATCGTTCAAAGTGCTCGAATGGATAGATGTGCTACCCCATGCCGACAAAACTGTACTGAAGGCCTTGGCTATTTCTGAGCTTTTCTTGCTGTCGTGGTGTGAGAAGTTGCTAACCGCTTGGTTTCAGATATCCGACTGCGGACAACAATTCCTCACGAGGAGGATCTTAGTTGCTTTGTTCACGCGCAGGAAAGTCATTCCTCTCCCAGCCCTCTCCCCCGCCGTTTCGACGACAGCGTTTATGATGACCATAATTCATCATCTTTATTCGAACGGGTTCCCGATGCCGACAAGCTTCTTCGATCTGAAATGCTCATCGATTCTCGACTCGTTTCTCTCCGCAGCTTGCGAGCAGATGACCGTTTGGATTTAAGTCAACAGACTACGTCTCCTCGCGCCATCAACACTTTGGACTCCCTCAGCGTAGAGGTTTACACATTGGTAAGTCATCCTTCTCCTGGCATCTGATCTGGCCGTTCCGACAGCTTTTGTGATGAATTAAATGTATATCAATGTTATTCAAAGGGGAGATTACTCTTCCCAATGCTGAGAAACCACTCTGAGAGGCTCACCGATTCTTAGCTCTTTTCCTTCCATGCGCTCCGAGCACCTGCTAACCTCTTCGTCTCAAGTCTCAGTTCATTAAGCCTGCACGCCGGCTCAACTCACCTACCCAGGTAAATCGTCCCTCTCGCTAGCCGGCTCAGCTTTCATACTCTTACCCAAAGCTGTTATGATGATTCCAAACTTTCGATGTTGCTCACATGGGGTTTCCCAAATGCCGATAAACCACTCTGAGGCTCTCTGATTTTGAGCTCTTCTTGCCGCCTTACTCTGAACGGTTGCTTACCACCTGGCTTCAAGAAGGACTCGGCGGGAGGTCTTCTCGTCGATCCCCGGGCACAAATCTCCATCGAAGGCAAGTCTTCCCCTATGTCCGCTTTTCCGGCGGTCTTCGACACCATCTCACAACCGCCATTATGGCGATTGAAATGTGTTTACTTTCTTCAAAGGGGAGGCAACTCTTCCCAATGCCGAAAAAGCGATTCTGAGGGTCATCAATCCTTAACTCCCGCCTGATTCGTTGCCTTATCCGAACATTGGCTGACTTCTTGACGCTTGCTCTAGTTCTCACCCACAAGGGTCTCCTCTTTGTCAGAATTCGCTCCCGGCACACATCTTCCTCAAAGGCAAGTCATCCCTTATAGCCGCCTTTCCGGTGCGATTTCACAGCCGCTTTCGTGATGATTGAAATTCGTTTGCTTTGTTCAAAGGGAAGGTGACTCTTCCCAATGCTGATAACACACTCTGAGGCTCATCGATTCTTCATCTTGTCTTCTTGTCTTGTCCGAGTATTTACTGACCACTTGGCGCTCTGTTTGGTTCTCAACCGAAACAAACTACCTCCATGCCAGAATGCGCTCTTGACACATATCTTCCTCGAAGGCAAGTTGCCCCCTTTTTTCGCCTTTCTGGTGCCCTTTCACAGCCAATTTTTTGATGATCAAAATTTGTCTGTTTGTGTTCAAAGGGGAGGAAGGCTCCTCCCAATGCCGAAAAACTATTCTGAGGCTCATCGATCCGTAACTCTTTGCTCGTTGTCTTTTCCAAACAGTTGCTGACAACCGACCGCTCTTAGTTCTTAGCTGCAAAAGGCTCCTTGTCAGAATACGCTATCGACACACATCCTCAAGGCAAGCCGCCCTTTCCCCATCCCCGCCCACGTCGGTCTTGGCGTCGAAAGCCTTATGATGATCCAATGGTAGACTTCATTGCTAGGGTTCTCCCGATGCCGATAAACTCCACATCACTACAGCGACTGAGATGCTCCATCTTCTCCTTTTTCAAGGCTTGTATCTTGTGTTACGGTAGCTAACTGCTTCAATATCTCATCGCAGATACCGGACTTCGTCCCAGACAACCCCCCAACTCCTAAAGACACCTCGAAGACGCCAAAGGTAGGTACATACGAGCAACGAAACTATTCGTTCAGCTCACCTCGACCCCTTAAACCTTCAATGATGACACACTGTTCCTCTACTCGTGGAGACAGTCAGGACGCAAAGTCCCAGCATGATCCACATGATGACAACGAACACACACAAGCCCACCAGAGCTTCGCCAGACTTGCCTTCTGAGAACGCTTTGTTTTTAGTTAGCTTTTTTCCTCCTTTCTCTGTCGTCGAAAACAGGCTTGCTAACGAGGTCGAGACTAGGAAATCCGTCCGGGGGAGGAAGAGCCCAGCCCCTGACGACGGCTTGGAGCTATCGAAGGTACGTGACAGCAAGCGGTACCTTTCTTCCGTTTCGCCGCAACGATTCAACTCTCTCATGATGAGACATATGTTCGTTAAGGGTTGTCATATCGTGGATGGCCGAAAGGCATGACACATGATGAACACAACAAAAGCCTCCTGGCTGCATCCGACTTGCATTCTGAAAAGATTTTGCTTTTTGTTAGTTTTTTGCTTCTGCGTCTCTCATTACTAAACAGAATTGCTGACGGATCGGGGACAAGGGCAGGGAGTTCTTCAGCCAGACGGAGGCAACAAACTCGGCAGCCTCGCTCGGGGATCCCCCAAGTTCAAAGACATGTCGCAAGGTAAATATCCGCCTACGCTCACCCACGCCCAACCGGCGCCCCGATCCAAACTGCCATGATGACAAGCTACTGTCCTTACCCGGTGGGCTTCCCACAGCTTTGTGGTTCCGACTGAGGGTGAAGGGAACAGCATGTACTTATTCCAGCTGAGCTCCCGTCCCAGCGTTGCTTGTTCTGCTTTCTTCTTGTCGCCGAAGAGATGCTGACCAGTGCGAGTGTTTCCAGGCAGCGGATACCCGTCGAGGCTATAATGAGACTCTCAAGGTATGCAACGACATGACACACACCCGACACTGGCGACACCGGAAATGATGATAACATCAGTGTCCTGACCAGAGAGAGCTCCCTGAGTTGTTTAAAGCCCTCTGGAAAGTGAAGGCATTACTCATTCCAACTGATCCGTGAGAAGCGCTCACTAGTTTTGCTCTTCTTGCCTGTCTTGTTCTTGTCACCGAGAGATGCTAATAGATGCGAGGTTTTTCGAGGTAGGCAATGGACACATCATGGCCGGGCCCCGGCCATCGGAGCGAGGGATGGAGAAGACCCGGGAGAGGAAGAATACGACGTTGGCTGGGGAAGAGTAGGAACAGCCACAGCCATGGACCACTTGACACGGAGCTGTACGCCAAAGACGGCGAGATGTACGATAGACTTATGCGAGCCAAAGAAGCTAAAGAAAGAAGCCACTGATGTTCGGCGCTTCCACTTTACTTGTCCTTCAAGATGAAGTCCGGATGTTCATGTGTGAACAAGGGCGAAATACCCGCTTGCCTGGTCAAGGTCATGGGAATGCTGCTGCTCAGCGGATCAACGCTCTACTGCGTGAGAAACGAGAGCTTTGTCATCCGGCGTCATCTCCTCCTTTGGTAATTCCAAGGGCCGCGTGACAGCCGGAGAAACCAGTTTGAGATCGCATCAACAACAGAAAATCGACACCGACGTGACGTCAAAACTTGAAGTTGGTGGAGTACGGAAATAACTCGGGAGAAAAATGGTTGGATAATGCGGCGGCTGCTGGCTGCTGTCCGCTGTAAATAGGGAGGCACACACCGGTACCACCAACCCTAAAGTCACGAGTGAGACGGCCTTGCGCGCGCTGTTGCCAGACTTCTTGTGGGCTGCGAAAGAGGAGCGCGACGACGAGCATCGCCAATCGGTTTCCACAGCGGATCGGCTGCCCGCTTGTGTGACCTGTGGAGCCCGGAACAGGGATGAATCTTCCGCTCCCGTGCCGCTGGGGCCTGCGACCAAGGCACGGCCGAGGCACCCGGACGACGTCATTGGGGGTGATCTTGGCTAAAAGCCAGAGAACAACAGGCGCTGCCCTTGTTGCTCAAATAATTGATCTGAGGGCCCATGCCGGATTGACTCGTGTCTGGGAGCCGAAAAGTACGAATTGCCCGTGGTTGCGCATCATGTTTGTTGTTTTCCTGCGGTGGATTCCGTCCGACCAGCGCCAAGTGCGTGTCGTCGCTTCATTCATGCACTACCTTAAGGTTTGGCGACCTTCAAACGCAATGTGGGCTTTGACAGGCGCGCCAAAAACGGGTTTCATCTGCCCAGACACCAGTCTTCTGTCAAACCGTTTCGCTGCGTCCAGTATCTTCCAAGATTCTAGTGTACGGATCAGTAGAGCGCTCGGGGCCGTACCAGCCAGCGGTCACTGCAGACCAACGATCCCAGACCAAGCGAGCTGCCGATCCCAAAGCTTGAAACATGCAGAGCGGGTTCGATCTCGACCGCTGTCCATGGGCTGGCGACCACACGTCGTCGTCAGCACATCATCCTGGGGCGCTTGCTTGCTCTTCGTATCGTATCGTGCGTATGTCACTGCGGCCAGAAGGAGGGGCGGTGTTGCACAGCATCTCATGTTGGTGTTCGGCAAAACCCGAATTGACCAAAGCATTTTCCCCAATGTGGTTGGCGCTCAGGGCGGAGATTGCCCCTATCTCGCGAATGCCAACGGATGCTACGGACAGTGCTGGGCGCAAAGATTGCAACGGCCAGTGGAGATGAGGGGTTAACAAACAGCGGCGAGGGAAGCGCTGGAGCTTGGTTAGCAGCCAAGTACAAGACAGTGCATGCCTGGTTCATGCCACAGGCGAAATGACGATGGAACGAAAGCGTGCAGAGACTTCCCCAAGCGGATTGGAGGAACGCGCTGCATCAGCGCAGCTGCGCCACCCTCGATGTCGGGCTGTTCCTGACCACTGACGTTGGCGCTTGGCCAATGAAGGCCAACGCCGTGGCACCGAAAGATGGAGAGGGCCCACTTGCCCCTTGTCAGAGGCGTTGGAGGGTGTGGAACGCGACGAACCTGGCCAGGGGCTTGGCACCTTCGCCCTTTCCTGCTTTTCTGCGTGTCGTCCCGAGATCTTGCTCTGACATTCCTTTCCCTAGACTTCCAGCTTTCCGTCCTCATTGTAATTGACAGAGGAGGAAGCCGCATTCTTGACTTTCTTTTTTCTGTCAAGCCACTTCTTACACTCGTTGAACAACAGAATATCGGTTTTATTTCCCGACTTCTCGTTTCTCCCGTTTCAGTTTCAGCAACAGCATTTCTTGCATTGTCAGCCACGGTCAAAGACAGCCAAACGGTTTTCGGTGTAATCTAGTCCAAACAGCGATCCCGAACCGCCGCGCATCGAGACACGAAGCGACCTTTATCGCATCCCCAGCATCCAACGCCGGCGAATCTGAGCGTTCACCAATCGATCGAGAAGAAGCAACGCCTTGAGCAACAGTCAAGATGCGCTTCACCAAGAAGGCAGCGATCGCCTCGTCCCTGTTGCTGGGACAAGCATCGGCCGCTCTTCCGCCAATTATCATGAAGGTACGAGCCATTCGAGACGGTCCCCGCTGTTCGCGGAGGTACGGATGCTAACGGTGCGAGATTTAGGGCACCAAGTTCTTCTACGAGAACGGCACACAGTTCTTCATGAACGGTATCGCCTACCAACAGGATAGCGCGGCTGGCGGCGCTACCACCAGCAGCACCAAGTATGCCGACCCTCTCGCCGATGCTGCGGCGTGCAAGCGTGATGTGCCGCTTCTCAAGCAGCTCCGCACCAACACCATCCGCACGTACGCGATCGACCCGACCAAGGATCATACCGCCTGCATGAAGCTGCTGGACGACGCCGGCATTTACGTTATCAGCGACTTGAGCGAGCCCGCACTCTCCATCAACCGCGATGATCCCCTCTGGGACACCGACTTGCTTGCGAGATACATCGGGGTCGTCGACGAGTTGGCCAAGTACAGCAACGTGATTGGTTTCTTTGCTGGCAACGAAGTCACAAACAATGCTAGCAACACCGACGCCTCGGCTTTCGTCAAGGCCGCTGTCCGCGACACCAAGGCCCACATTGCCAAGACCAGCGACCGCTGGCTCGGTGTTGGCTATGCCGCCAACGATGACGCCGAGATCCGTGATGCGATGGCTGCATACTTCAACTGCGGTGACCAGAAGGAGGCGATTGACTTCTGGGGCTATAACATCTACTCGTGGTGTGGTAAGAGCAGCTTCGAGAAGTCTGGGTATGATACCCAGGTCGCCAACTTCGCCAACTACTCCGTCCCCGTCTTCTTCGCCGAGTATGGCTGCAATGTGCCCGATGGAGCTGCTGCTCGTATCTGGGAGGAGACTACTGCTCTCTACTCCGATAAAATGACTGGCGTGTTCTCCGGCGGCATCGTGTATATGTACTTCCAGGAAGACAACGACTATGGTAAGTTGAGGCGCCTTTCCGTATCCAAAAAGCCAAGTTGATGTCTAACTCTGAGCAGGTATTGTCAAGGTTCAGAACGGCGCCGCCGTCACACAGAAGGACTTCGCCCCGTTGTCCACTCGCATGGCTTCCGTCAAACCTTCCTCCACTGCCATGTCCGCCTACACGCCCACCAACCAGCCCCACGCCTGCCCCGAGACCAACACCAAGTGGAAGGTCAAGTCCGGCGCTCTCCCCCCCACCCCCGACAAGAGCCTCTGCGACTGCATGTTCAAATCGCTGTCTTGCGCCCCTTCGGACGGTCTTTCGCCCAAGAGCTACCCCGAGATCTTCGGTTTCATCTGCGGTGCCGACAAGAAGGCTTGCGCCGGAATCTCGGCCGACACTGAGACTGGTGTTTATGGCGCTTACTCCATGTGCAACGCTGAGCAGAAGCTCGGATACGTCCTCGATGCGTACTACAAGAACCAGAACAAGGCCGCCGACGCTTGCAGCTTCAAGGGCAAGGCTGTCCTCAACAAGAGCCCCAGCGTTGCGGACAACTGCAAGACTGCGCTTGCCAGCGCAAGCTCGGCGAACGCCATTGCGGCCACCGCTACTAGCGCCGGCGGGGCTGCTAGCACCAGCAGCAAGTCGGCTGCGATGGGTGGCCCGATGAAGAACCTCTTCACCATGGGTGATGTGGCTGTTGGGCTTTACGCCATGGCGGCCATGGTGGCCGGCGCCGGTGTTATTCTTTTGTAAAGGGATTAATGGCATGGATATCTTTGTACTGAATAGCCGTCATGAAATGAGCTTGACAGACTTGTGGATATTTCAGTCATTCAGCGCTGCCTCTCGTTTAATCTTTTTAATATTGTTTTGTTTGTGTGCCGGGTTTATGAAAAGGTGTCGAACCGGCCCGTTCTCTGTCTTTCAGGGTCACTTCCTAGGCATGGGGCCGAATGGGGCAAAAGTGACGGGTGCAAAACTTTATTCTTTGTAGGATACTTACTGGTTTTGATGGGCATGGAGGGATGGTAGCGGCGGTGGAAATATGCTTTGGCTGAGGTGTGGCAATCGATGTGTTCAGAACATTCTGGCTTCCTTTTACTCTTGCTCAGGGGAACTGCTCAGGTGAACTGTTCTTGGGCAGATTGACAGCTCCCAATGCGGTTCTGGCTGTGAAGGCATCACCAGGTTGCTCTATTGTGCTGCATGGTCTCAATCTTCATGCTGCGCCCAACAATCAGATTGAGAACCCCGTCTTCGTGTTTCTTCAACAAGAGCTCCTCGTATTGATGATATCACACGACGCCGCTCTTGCTCTAGTACCCCAATGCCGTAAGGTACCTATGAGACCTGAAATGGGCTTTCCGCGCCGCAGTGAGGGATAGTAGCCGCTTGCATGTCAGGGGCAGCGGCACAGTCAGGAACAAGTAACATAAGCGGGCGGCGCAGGCGCAGCGGGAAGGCTGTGTGTCCTCGCGGGAGGCTTCTGCTTCGCCTTCTTTGTCTTATGGAATTTGGGTGTTGGATATGTTTCCAGGGAAGGGTGGGAAGGGTGATCCTTTCGAGGTAGTCCGTAGGCAAGGTAGATTGTGGCGTCTGACGGGATACCTGACACGGTCCATGCCTGCCTGCTAGTGAGAGTGTAATGAGATCTTGGCTGTGCTGAGCTGTAACCATGGGGATACCGTCTGCTAGCTAAGATAGAGAACTTCTTGCTGGCGGATGCAAACTGCTCTCTCTCAAGCACGAACAGACTACGTAACAATAGACTACATCATTATACGGTTTTTGTTAAAGACAATTCACTCTTGTGTTTCGCCGACCGGAGGTGACGATGGTTCCAGACCAAGATCGCAACTCGGAGAGCATACAACAAGAATAATGACGATAGCTGATGGCAACACAAATGAGGCCCCTTGGCAAGTCGTGCGCGAACTTGTGAACAAAGATAGTGTCTTGTATGAGAATGCGGAGCTCTGTCTTACAGTCAGTCCTAACCAGACTTGTAGCAAGACAGCTGCTTGCAGTAGAGAACGGAAGCCGTTCGATGCTTTTCAGGAGCCCAGAAACATCTAACCCGCATTGTGGTTGATATAAATTTAGCAGCGTCGTTGAAGCCTTGAAGCTAGCTGGTTGGTATCCACGATCCTCGTCATCATCATGATGAGCTCGCCTTCCAGTCATATGAACACCCCTCAACACCCCTCCATGAAACGGCGAGGCCGGTCCCGACGGCCCGGACCCTTCAACACCCTCAGCACCCTTCGCTATCGCTGGGGCGAGCCCCCGCAAGGCCTCGACGCCGCCTCTGTCGACTACCTCTGTCGTGGAATAGCTCGCGAATGTCATTTTCGATCAAGGCCCACACGTCGGAACCCGCAGTTCACAGGCGGGTGGATGGTAGTCTGTGACTTGCTTCGAAAGGTGGAGACAGTTTTGCGAGGGCAAGATGAGATCGCTGCGCCCGCAGCACTTGCTGCGGAAATGGTGAACGAGATCTCGGGAGAAGGGAAGGGTGAAGATGTCGAGATACGCCATGTTGAGGGCGAGGGACTTAGTGATATTCCCGAGGAAGAGGAGGAGGCGAAGAGTAGTTTGACACTGTCACCGAGGAGGATGAGGACAGGAGCAGCTTTGCTGCCATCACTGAGGAGAAATTGCAGCCGGTAGACCAGGGGAGTAAAGAGCTGCCTCGATTTCTGACCGAGGACTACGATGGCCGGGTTGATGGTTCAGGGGAGAAGCCCGAGGAGAACGAGAAGGGGGCCGACACACAGCAAACGGGGGAGTTCATCGTCCCCCTTTCGGAACTGAGCAAATTTGTTCAGAAGCTGGAGGGCTACAATGCCTTGACCGGTCTGATCTTGGGCTTGAAGGCGTGCATTGCAGATTCGGACAAGCAGATCGAGGAGTTAAGCGCTCGTATTCAGGAATTGGAAAAGGAGGATGGCAGGGAAGCAGGTGATGGCAAGGCAGGGGATGGGAGAACTCCGCAGCAGCAAGCGGCGCCTCGCAAGACGACTAGTCTTCCTGTGAAGCGAGGATCAGATATTCCTAGAGGTTCCCATGGTGGCCGGGGCCAAGGCCGAGCGTAAGCCCAGACCCGGGGCAGGCTTCGGTTCTGATAAGGACGACATAGTTACCAGATCAAGCGTCTGTTTGTTTGGCGTTTGGGAGTGTATGGCCTGGATAGCAGCCGGCGTCCTCGGGCATGAGACGCTGAGGACCTGATCCCATCTGCTATCTAAGGGAAGTTAGTCAACCGATGGAGGAACCCTGCAACAAGTTTTGCAAACACAGCTCGGCGAGTACTCGCCAAGCAAGGCTGACGGTGGGCGTCAAGATCAGTTGAAAGGAGCAAGTTGTTTGCGCGGCATGGCTTTTTCATTGACGACTTTTGGTAGCGTCGGGTATCTTTCCACCGTCCAACTAGTCAACTGCCCGATACAGATATCAGCAGAGGGCTCCCAAATGCCAGCCACGAAAACGAGAACGCATGATGATACCTCACCAGCTCTTGATCTCAGTTTCCGCCACATGACGGCACCCAGTTTCCTAGCCCCGTGCGCCGCGCCAACCAGAGACACACCACAGCCGGCATTGTATCCTCCGGTATATCGTGTACGAGGGCGCCTCACCACCCATCTCGAAGCCAAACGGCTCTCTCCCATTTCTATTTGCCTGTCGCCGCACCCATCACTCAATGTCCATCTTCTCCTCCTTCTCAGCACCCTTCCCACTTGTCGGCGCAGCATCTACACGCAACCAGTTAGCATCACTTCTCCCCTCTCTCCCTCTTCCCCAACACCAGTTGTCCAGAAAACTAACCACTCATCTCAACCTCTCCCCCCGCCCCACCCTTCCCCGCAGGCAACACAATCCCCTTCTCGATCGCCTCCAACTCCGCCCTCCTCCTCGCATTCAACCGCGTCCGCTGCTCCAGCTTCTTCGCCTTCTTCTTGCTCAGCGCCGCGCGCGGCCCGCTGGTGGGGAGCAGCCCCGAGTTTGCGCCGCGCTGTCTGTCCTGGATGGAGAGCTTTGTCTGGCCTGCGGCGGAGGACTGGCGGGCGACTTTCTTTGCGGAGCCGGCGCGGGCGGCGAGGCGGTTCTTGGAGGGTTGGTTGGGGTTTTTGCGGGAGACCATTTTTGCTGATTCGTAGGGGGTCTGTTTATTCCGAGAGAATTGGGTCGTTATTTGGTGGGTGTGTAAATTTGGTGTTGGAGTTTCGGTTGCTTCGTTTTCTCGACTGATCTTTCTGTCTGGCGTACTCGAGGGGAAACTTGGGAAACTTCTGGGCGGTGTGCATCGATTTGTCGGCAGAATTGTCTCACCGCCGTGAAAATGTGGGTCCATCAAGCGGCGCACAATCACAGTCGTCAAAAGAGTGGGGACCTGCTGAACTCTTTGCTTCATTAGGCGAACGACGGCAGTTCCTGCCCAACCAACAGTGTGGGTTCGCAGCCCCACTGAGAAAATCTCCTTGTGGTGTAGTTGGCTATCACGTTCGGCTGTAATTGAAAGATCATATACCGAAAGGTCACCGGCTCGATTCCGGTCGAGGAGACATCTCTTTTTGCAATTTTTGCTGCCCTTCCATACATGTTAAAAACGAGCGACACATTCGGCCCGCGGGCCGCCGGACAATTTTTTTTACGAGATCTACTCATGGCTAGGATGGCTCGCACGTTTGCAGGATCAGCGTTGCAACGACAGCGCCACATGAAGACAGACAACTGTGTCAGGACTCATATCTCATTCAGGTCACATAGCTATCATCCATACCATCCAAACTGCCCACAATCAGCAAACACAACGTCTTCGCTCGCTTGCATACACAACAGCCAGCTACCCAAAGGATTCATCACTCATATCAAGATAGAAACGGCCGTCAATCCCGGATCAAGCACCATGTATGGGATGCTCCCCTTCTCCATGCCAGCGCTGTTGTAGAAGAATGTCTTCTGCAGCTGCTGCAAGTCCGTGTACAGAGTCTGGCTGGCGTCGCGCACTTTCTGCTCGGCGGGCTCCTTCTTGTACTTGTACACTCTCCACTGGCTGGCTGCGAAGTTGAGCAGACTGCGCTCATCCTCGACCTTGAAGCTGAGCAGCCACGGCACCTGGGCCGACAAAAGCCACTGGCGTTGCCGGTTGATCGGGAGCGCAGCTACCAGATCCGGCTCTTTGAATGCCTTAAGCTGGTCGAGGGTCGTAGGCGGAGGAGAGCACAGGGAAGCAGGCTTGTTGATCACAAAGATTTGGTAGAAGCTCTGGAGGTAATTTACAGCGCTGTGGAAGGGGGCCGCGATGTGAATACACATAGTGACCGCATCGATGAGCGCGTCGACCGTTGTGATCTCAGGGAAAGATGGCATAGCGGCCCCCGTCTTCACCTCCTTCGACCAGTCCTCCAGGACCTTGTCAGCGACGACTTTGGCATCGTTCGGATAGTGAATTTCGAGCATCGTCTTCACATATTTGCGCAAGACTCCCCAGATGGCGATCATGTTCTTGGCGTATGTGTAGTTCTTATACCGTGGGTGCTTTAAGCCTTCGGCTGTGTCGGGGAAGCCTCGCCGCTTCAGATCGCTGGGCACATAGCTCCCAACAAAGTCATACGTATCGTACGCCTGGCGGACAAATGCAAGTGCCTGGTCGTTGTTGACGCCGATAACATCGCAAACTACTTGTGGCACAAGGCTGGCGCGAGCTGCGGCGTTGAGGGACAGAGTCTTGTACCAATGCGGCGACAGCACCGTGTACACCGGGTGGTTCATCGGGATCGTGCGATTTGTCGCCACGATAATGGCCTCTTCGACAAAATGAGCAAGAGTAAGGTGAATTACCAGCTCGTGGCGCATCCAGTCGGTCACCTGGGCGCAAGTCTTCGCGTAGCGCCAAGGCCAGTCATCCTTCTCGTTTGTGGAATCGTTCGGAGACAGGCGCTTGTTGAAGATGGTGACGGACTTCTCCATGGAGCCCTTGTGATCGATGCAAATGGCAACAGGGTGCAGCTTGCCATCCTCGTGAAGCTGGAACAGGCTCACCGAGCCCACAGCCCAGTTCTCATCGACAGCGACCGGCTTAAACGACAGGGTGGCCTCGGGGTCGGAAACCCCTAAAGCCTTGCGGAAATAGCTCGCATCTTGCACGAAAAGAGATTCCGGGTCAGCCTTGGCGAGGGCGCTGGCCCATTTGTCGTATTTCCCGTTTTTGGCCGCTGTAGTGAAGTCCTCAATCCAGGTCTTGGAAGCTTTCGTGATGGTGGTGGGGTTCGTTCCAGTGAAGTTCTGGTCCGCGAAACGACGGTCACTGAACCAGTCTTCCAGGAGGCCTATGTTCCCGCCTTCAGTGATGTCGGAGCCAAACTTGCGGTGGAACTTGTTATAGTCCACGACATCCTGGATCTTGATCCCCTTTTCCGGCTCGCCGCCAAAGGCAGCAGCACGCGCTTTCTCCAGGAGCCACTGCTTCGTCTTTCCGAGAAAGCCATCCTCGTCGGGTGTGATCTTGTTCAGCAGAACCTGTGTCTCAATGAGGCCAATGGCACTGAAAATGTGGAACTGGTTGATATCCTGGTCCTTGGGGATGGCCTGAAGGTGGGGCGGGTAGCTTGCTAGAGTCCCATCCGCGTTCTTCGGGTACGCGGAAAACTGATACAACTTCTTCTGCTCTTCCAGGGGAATGAGCCGAGGCAAAGTCGGCTCAACTCCAAGCACGTCGAACAACGAGGCGAAACTGTGATGAGCGTGAGCCTACCGCCTTGCCGAGATGACCCCGCGGGCTTAGCCCCTGAAGGGGATAGGATAGTGGAACTCACGTCTGCTCAATGCGGGAGTATGCCTGTGTTAGGGCGAGCTGCGTGCCAATGTACGTGCCCTCCACAATATTGCCAACAGGCGGTCTGATCACCAGGGGATTCTTGGGGTCGATTGTTGGGTAGAGCTTCATCTTCAGGAGCTCATTGTTAAAGATGCCCGGGTCGAAAGACGGCAGTGGTGCATCTGCTATTGACTTCGGGGCAATCTGAGCGAGGAACTCCTTCTCCGTAGGATGTTTGAGAATAGAGTTCTGGTCTGGTCGCGCGGCCACCACCTTCGCCGGAGGGGTGGGCAGGTCCCCGTCGAGCGCCTTGTGCAAGAGAGTGTCCATGAAGGCGAACGCTTTCCCAGAGAGCGAGGGGCCAGAAGGTGCGATAATTCGACGGCCAACCATCGTGAACTTTAGAGTATCAGGAAGTCTTATATGAGGGATGAAGTGTAACGTTGCCGAGCAGGATGCAGCGGGACCACCGGGCTGGGTGTCTTTATGTACGCCTTCCTTCGCGAAGCAGTGAAGCCCCGCGATGCGCCATTCGTTGTTGCGCCAACATGGCTATTGGTTACCACTCGAAAAGTTCAGGGATGCTTCCGTGGGATGAATGGATCCAGCCAGCCAGCCATCTCCTCGTCCTGGGGCAGTCCGGGCCCCGGCGAGCGGTTCAAACGCCGAGTTTCGACTTCGAACAGGCGCTGTGCGACTTGTCAGGCCCAAAAACGTATGAGTCGGAGGGCTGTGAGAATTCGGGCGATGCAACCCTTCGGCGCAAGATATCGTCAACCAGCCAGTAATATTATAGCGGGGTGGGCTTCTGAAGCCTTGGCGACGTGGTGGGCCTGGATTATGGGTGGAGGCTGAACAAGGGTTGCTCAATAGGGCCTAGAGCCGTCACCGCACATCTTGTGGCACCACTGAACTGCGCGGGATGTAACAGGGTCCCAATGAGGGGTCCTCTCCTTGAGCACCGACTGCAGGGCTGAACGGACTGCATCGTGTTCTGGAAGACCGCACCAGCAGATTTCGCTTCCCGGAGATATCTCGCGGGGCTATTGGGCGACGGCGATCAAAGCAACAGCATCATGTCGGTGATATGGCCTCGGCGAATGCATCGTCTCTGGTGAATGGAGGCTTGAGGGTGAGCTGCCGCCGGAACCGATATCACTCTCCCACCAACTGCAGTTTGCCCACCATCTCTTCTCAGCTGCTGTGCCACCATTCGCAGCCCAAAAAAAAAACCATTCCAGATTGAGGCCCGAGCCGAAGACGACCGCCCGAGTTGCCCGAGACCTGAGTTGGGGTCGGTTTGTGGCGCCGTGAGGTGCGATGACCTTCCCGTCGTCAAACATGAGATCGGCAGTCGACGCTGGTGGTTTCTTCGGCAAGAATTCCGACGTCGAGATGGGTAGGCGTTCTTCTTCCTCCCGACCTGCATTGATGCACGTCGACATATGCTCGAGAGAAGGGACCAATGAAGGGATTGTTCTCGTTCCCGGGTAAAATGACGTACTTTGGCCGGGAGTGCCGAGTAGCAGGGAGTAAGACTCTCGTCAGCGGGACCCACCGTAGCATTTGACAATAATGACAATAATACATCTGATCTCTGATCGGTCCCGCCCAGGGCTTCTTCGTATAGGTAGGTCGAGTAGACTTGTGGTGGAAAATGAACGCTGGGGCTGTCACTTCACAAATCTAGGGATGGAATCGACAGGGCTGCAGAGGGGCAACGCATATCGGCAAATCGGGGCATCTGGGAGCCGGGCAGCCCCGAACCAAGGGCGTTGCTTCCTCATCACAGCATCTTCAGTCTGGAACCGAGAGGCCCAGTTTGGCTCAAATAGGTACAAATGCAACGCGTTGGGTCTTGCAATCATCTGGCGATTGCTGGTTGTTCCGGCGTTTACCCCCTTGGCATCATTATGGAGCCAGTTCCCCGCGACAATCTCTTTGGCGCCTCCGCCCATGGCTTCTACTAACGACAATTAGCACAAGCCGTTGTTCAAGTTCCACGATCCTCCACCGTAGGCCGTCATGGAAAGACCGAGCAATGGCTACCCCGCTTCCCCATGGCAATACAGATCCGGGCGCGAGAGGCAGTCGCCATGTCTCTGGAGGATGCTCAACCTCAGTCTCAGCTGCACAGCAGAGTAAGGTACCTACCTTGATACAACTTCAACACGATGGCGGGCACTTTAAGATCTCTGTTTTCGCTCCCGGGCATTCTCGTCGCATACGTGCTCTAAGCCTTTGGACCGCCGGTGTATCGCAGCCTTACTGTCCTCGGCGCCTTCCGCCGGAGCCCGCTCACCACTCTCAGTGCCGAGCACATTGTCGTCATCCAAGATACAACACATTGCGAGGGTCTTCACTACTATGCGCCAAGTGCCAGCCTCTTCGCGGCATGCGAGGACAATGCCAGCACTAGGTTCGGATGGTTCCCTCCTCTAGGGATCTTCGATAGCCCCGAACTCGGGAGAAGAGGCAAGGGCTCTATCCACGTCATCGACCCCAAGGGAAGCCACCTAGCCACTCTGTATCATCATCTAGATGCTGATTTGCAATACATAGACGATGAAATCGCAGCGCCTCGCCTTTGAGAACTTCAACACCACATTCGTGACACATGGAATCGATGTGATCACAGACCCGGAGCAGGGCGACGGGAAAGCAGTGTACATCTTTGCTATCAACCACGTCCCGCACGAGAGTCTCCCCAAGACATGCTCCCAGATCGAGGTATTCCACCATGTGATTGGATCACCGTCTATTAGACACATCCGCTCCATATGGCATCCGCTAATCCGGGCACCAAACGACGTGTACGCCAGCGGTCCTACGTCGGTGTACGCAACAAACGACCACCGCTATACGGACGGGAGAATGCGCGCACTCGAGGGCGTCTACTGTGTTGCCACATAGACCGATACGATACTCCTCAATATTGACCCTGACATCACCACGGAATCTGCAGCGGGTGTTCATGGCTCGGTTGCTCTGGACAATATGCACAACAACAATGGTCTGGCCCATGGACGATCACCGAAGGAGATCCTCATCGCGAGTGCCGCCGGCGGAGTGCTGAGCTTTGGAGAGATCCTATCAAACGGAAGAATTGTTGTTATTGACTCGGTCGAGGCTGAGTCTGTCATCGACAACCCGTCTTACTTCCTCGATCCCAGAACGGGGGTCAGCGGCTTTGTGCTGCCAGGTATAGCGCGAGGGATTGACCTTGAGCACACCAAGCGGGATCCCGAGGCTACGAACTCGGTCATGGTGTGGTTTGTGTGGGAGCAGAAAGCGCCCCTGCCACGCTGGGGGAAGCGGCTGTTGTTTGAGGATGACGGAAGTAAGATCCGTAGTGCGAGTGCCGCCGTCCTCGTTCCAATTGATGAGGAGACCCTAACGAGCGATACGGGAACACGAAAGGCAAGGCTGTTTGTGACAGGATTCCAGTCTCTGAACATGATCGCGGTCGAGGTCGAACTGCAAGAATACTGTCTTAGGACTCTCTTAGGTACGAAGGCTCCGGCCAAAGACAGGATAGCTTGTGTCACATTGTATATGCCGCTCCAGCAACAGCAAGCTTGTACCAATATGCTCTCAACAAGACTGTGAGAGAGAATGCTCGAGTGGATTAGCTGGGGGCCCAACTAATTAGTAAAGACCGACAGGTCGAAGATTTAGAGTTTCCGTGCCCCCTTCTGCATCGGAACGAAGATTCTCAGCCTGAGGCGATGCTTACCCCACCATGAGCTGATCACCACTTGACATTCCTCACCACTTGGCGACACAAACATGGAAGACCAGACATTTTGAAGCCAGAATCGACAGAAAAACGGCCGGAAAAGCGACTGGGTCCGATACGCTGTAAGAGTAACCGACGTGGGGCGCCGTGATCCTCCAGTCCGGCACGGGCCGATGTGGGGCGACTTCCGGAGCTGACTCGGACCTGAAACATTGCGGCCCCGACAACACCTCTCGACACTCTTCCTCTTTAGCACATCTCTTTTACTACACAACCAACACCACATCTCCTGCCGTCACAATCATAACAGCAACGCTCAACGCTCGGTCAGAAACAATGGGCATACCAGACTTACAGATCGGGCAGCCCATCACGCTCCCGTGCGGCCTCACCCTCCCCAACCGGCTCATCAAAGCCGCCATGTCCGAAGAGATGGGCCGCGGAGGCGACCACCTGCCCGACGAAGCCATCTGCTCCGTCTACCGCCAATGGGCCTCCGGACACTGGGGCATGATCATCACCGGTACTCCCCATTTCCCCTCCTTTCCCTCCCTTTCCCCCTTCTTACCTACCTACCTACTAACCTCCTCTCCCTCTACCCACAGGGGCAATGCACATCTCCCCCCTTCACCTCTCCTCCCCCACCTCCCTCGCCATAAACCCCTCCCTGCCCCCCTCCGCCACCCT
>Ga0247780_1001161_pt1 | contig 17956 bp, 16 predicted proteins | sample UWRJL079202R5_FD_179927 | JGI IMG/M metagenome (GOLD analysis project Ga0247780, IMG submission 179927) | Plant litter microbial communities from Arlington Agricultural Research Station in Wisconsin, United States - UWRJ-L079-202R-5 | ecosystem: Environmental > Terrestrial > Plant litter >... | reverse complement strand
TCCCGGCCGAGTACCAGAACCTCGTCGTGCTCGGCAAGGCGGCTCCGGCCGATGACGACACCGCGTCCCTGCTCGTACAGCTGAACCGGATCGCCGAGCGCTCCGGGGTCCGCTTCGAGACCTTCGCCCTCGCCTCCGGCGGCGGCGCCGAAGCCCCGGCCCCGGAAACGACGGAAGCCCCGCCCGCCGAAGGCGAGCCGGCGTCCTACCCGTCGCCGACGGAGGTCGCCGCGGCGACGCTGCCTCTGGGCGCCGCGATCGGGCCGGCAGGACTGGCGGTGATGCCCTACACGCTCACCTTCAAAGGCAGCTTCTTCGACCTCGCCGACTTCATCCACGGCCTCGATTCGCTTGTCGAGACCAAGAACGCCGAGGTCGACGTCACCGGTCGCCTGATCACGATCAACAGCTTCGACCTCACGGCCGACTCGAACAAAGGCTTCCCCGATCTCGAAGCGAGCTTCACCGTCACCACCTACCTGGTCCCGCCCGACCAGGGGGTGACGGCGGGAGCCAGCCCGGCGAGCCCCGAACCGTCCGGCGCCACGCAGGTATCGACCACGACTGGAGGGACCCCATGAAGCGCCTCGGCCCGGAGCTGAAGATGCCGAAGCTGAAGGGCTCGGAGCTGAAGGTCCCCCCGTTCCTCTCCGACCTCTACGTCGACCTGCGCGAGCGCCGCCTGCTTCCCCTCATCGCGCTGATCGTGGTGGCGATCGCCGCCACTCCGATCCTCCTCGGCGGCGGCTCCGAAGAACTCGAACCCGCGCCTGCTCCCGGTCCTGTCGCAGGCGCAAGCTCGGTTCCCTCCGGGCAGAGTCTCACCGTCGTCCAGGCGCAGCCCGGTCTGCGCAACTACAAGAAGCGGCTCGGGCACCGGAAACCGACCAATCCCTTCGAGCAGCGCTACGACGGCCCCCAGGTCGAGGGCGCCCAGCTGAACCAACCGACCGCGGCCACCTCGACCAGCGCAACCGTCGAAGGCGGTGGCAGCTCCGAACCGACCAGCTCGCCTCCGTCGAGCGAGCCGGTGGAAACCCCTTCCGGCGACGGCGGCGGTGGCAGCCACGGCGGCGGGGTCGGTAATGGCGGCGGGGGCGGCCGCGGAGGGGACCCCGTTCCCCCCGACGGACTGACCTACTACACCTTTGCGGTCAACCTGCAGATCACCCGTACGGAGACGAGGAAAGACGGGACGGTCGACAGAGGCGAGCCTACGGTGCACAGCGAGGTGAAGCCGCCCGCCGCCCTGCCCGGCGACAAAGCCCAGGTGGTCACCTACATGGGCACCAGCTCGAAGACCCACCAGCCTCTCTTCCTGATCTCCCCCAAGGTCGAGTCGGTCTTCGGCGAAGGCAAATGCGTGGCGGGCGAAGAAAGCTGCCAGCTGATCGAACTGGAGCCCGGCTTCCCGGAGACCTTCGTCTACGGGGGAAACCAGGTCCGCTACAAGATCAACGTGTTGAAGGTGATCCCGATGATCACCGGCCATTCCTGAGCCAGTCCCGACGGCGCCCTGCTGGCCGTCTGGCGTTGGCGCCCCTGACCGGCTTCCTCGTCGGGCGCTGGTGGGCCGTCCTCGCGGTTGTCGGTGCGATCTTCGGCCGAGCGATCGGGTGGGACGCGGGAGAACACGATGGAAACCCTGCTCTCTGGCCGCCCTACGTCGTCTCGACCCTGATTCTCCTCGGTGTTCCGGTGCTTGTGGGCGTCGCGATTTCCGTCGCCCGAGACAGCAGCCGGCGCCGCCAGCACGCCTAGCTCACGCTGGCTCCGACAGGGCTATATTCGGTCGATGGGCGCCAAGGGCTTCCTGATGCGACTGATCCGGGCCACGAAGACGCTGGCACGGGACGACCGGATTCCCAAGCCGCTTCGCTGGCTTGCCGGGATCGCCCTGCTGCCAATACCCGGGCCGGTCGATGAGATCGTGCTGGTCCTCATCGCACCCGCGTTCCTGCTCTATCGCGGGCCGTTGCATGAGGCTTGGAGCGGGGCAGTCGAAACTCCAAGTTCGAACTGACCCACTACCCGCTCCGAGCAAAACTTCAGTAAGTGAAGCCATGTGGCTACACTTGATGAAGCGAGGGGTTTTGACCGCCGCCTCGATCCGCCATGAGCGCCGAGAGCAACTCCACCTGTCCCGTCTGCAAGACCGCCGAAGTCGTCTGTGGCAAGTGGACGCTGCTGCTGATCCGCGACCTGGCGGCCGGTAGCAGCCGGTTCTGCGAGTTGGAGCGCTCGCTCGAGGGGATCAGCCCGCGCACGCTCTCCTTGCGGCTGCGGGCGCTGGAGGACGAGGGGATCGTCGAGCGCCACACCTATCCCGAGGTGCCGCCCCGGGTCGAGTACGCGCTGACCGAGAAGGGCGAGGCGCTGGTGCCGTTGATCGACGACATGCGCAAGTACGGCACCCGCTGGCTGCTGGCCGAGCCGGTCGCTGTCTGAGCGCATCCGAGGTTGACCCCCCTGGGGTGTGGTGAATGTCGGCTGCGGCGCGGGGCCGCGGTCTTTGCAAGCTGACGTGCATCCGCAGGAGGGCGCCGGGCCGGGCGGAAGCCTGAGCCGTGCGTGACTTTCTCCTCAACGAGGCGCTGAAGCGGCTGGCCACCGAGGCGGCGACCCGGTTCAGCGCGCTCGTCGCCGGAGGCGACCAGATCCCCTTCGACGTCGCCGCCGACGCCGGCGAGGATTCCGCCTTCTACAGCTACGTCCCACTGACCTCGCGTTTCGTCGAGGAAAGGGGGGAGGAGCTGCGCTCGCTGCCCAGCTTCGGGCCGGCCCGTGAGGCCGCGGCCGAGGCCGGCGTCGCCGCGCCGTACCTGGAGGCGCGCGGGGAATCCGTCCCAGCCGATCCGGGCGAGCGGGCCGAGCGGATGCTGACGATCTTCATCTCCTCGCTCTGGGAGGGCAGCACCGAGTTCTCGCTCGACCGGGCCCGGCTCGAGAGCGCCCTGGCGACGCTCGACGCCGAAGCTCGCGACGCCGACGACGCCGACGTCCTGGTCGTGCCCATCGTCGGCCTGCGGATGTCGGGGCCCCGCCTGCAGCTGCCCCACGGCGTGCGGGTGGTGCGGGCCGATTCCATCGAGGCCCCGATCGAGGCGATGCGCAGCGAGGGCATGGGTCGCGCCTCCTGGGAGCCGCAGTACCTGGCCGTCGCCGAGCAGGACCCCGAGGGCGGGGCCGAGACGGCCCTCAACCAGCTGCGCGAGCTGATCAGCGTGATGAGGCTCTTCAAGGGCGGCGGCATCGGTCTCGGGCCCTATGCCTTCGCTCCGACGGGCGAGGGTTGCTGGCGGCGCATCGCCACCGGCGCCCCGGCCACGCGCCCGGGCGGCTACCGGCTCAGCGAGGCGGAGGCGACCGAGCTGGCGGAGCTGGCCAGCACGCTCGCCGCGCGCCCCGACCCCGACAGCGCCCTGACCTGGGCGGTCGGACGCTTCGAGATGGGCTGCGAGCGCGAGAGCGCGCTCGACGGGCTCAGCGACCACCTCCTTGCCCTGCGCGCGGTGCTCGAGGGCCACGGGCCGGTCGGCGCCTCGCTGCCGCTGCGTGCCTCTGCCCTGATCGCCGACGACTCCCTGGACCGGATCGAGGCGCGCGAAAAGGTGGAGGAGACGCTCGAGCTGGAGCGGGCGCTGATGAACGGCGGCTCGGTGGATGGCGCCATGCGCCTCGCTGCCTGGGCCGAGGAGGGCGCGCGCAGGCTGCTGCTGCAGGCCGCTCTCGGCGAGCTCGGCAACGACCTCAGCGCCATCGCCGACGAGACGCTCATCGCAACGGGTCTCGAAGGCGGCGACGCCGAGATCGCGGTGACCGCCGAAGCGGAGATCCACGCCGACGCTCCCGAGCCGGAGATCCAGGCCACCCCCGCGCCCGAGATCCGCGTCAAACAGCTTCCGCCCCCCGTCATGCCCCCCGAGCCCATCGAACCGACCGAGGAGAGCCACATGGAGCAGGAGACCCGGATCATGGAGCCGATCCCGGCTGAGGACGAGATCAAGATCACGGCAACCCCGTGGCTGGACGAGGTCTCGCAGGAGCGCCGCGGCGACTCCCTCGAATGGCCCGCCGCCGAGGAGCGCGACATCGAGCACCGCGACCGCGTCGACACGCCCCGCGTGCGCCACCTGTTTCCGGTTCCCGAGGACGCCGACTGGGAGGTCAGCCACCTCGAGTTCGATTACGGGCACTACGGCCCGGGGCGCGCCTCCTAGGCGCGCCCCGCCGCGATCTCCACACGCTCCTCGCCCGTGGCGAACAGGTAGCGGTTGATCTCGGCCAGGCCGGCGAGGTCGTGGACGTCCTCGTCGAGGTAGGGGACGCGGATCACGCCCTTCGTCCTCAGCTCGTTCTCCAGGCGTGCGATGTTGCGCGCGTCGCGCTCCGACAGGGCTTGGTAGTCGGAGAAGTTGGCGGCGACCCGGCGAGCCAGATCCTCGTCCCCGAGCTTTTCGGCCAGCGACGCCGGCAGGTCTTCGACCTCCCCCGGCACCTGGTCCGCGGGGTAGTGGACCTTGTTGACGATGACGCCGCCGAAGGGAAGCTTCGCCTCGACCAGCTTGCGGTGGAAGTAGACGGCCTCGTCGATCGGCTCGCCCTGCGGGCCGCAGACGACGAGGAAGCAGGTGGCGGGATCGGCGAGCAGCTTGTCGACGCGTTTTGCGCGAGCCTGGAAGCCCTCGACCATGCCGCTGAAGGCGTTGAAGAACTCGGCCAGGTCGGCCAGGAGATCGAAGCCGACAAGCCGCTTGAGGACGCCGAGAGCGACCGACGCGCCACGGCCGGCGACCTTTGCCGCCAGCCCGGTCGGCTTCATGAAGACCCGCAGCGATTTGCCCTCGATGAACTGGGTCAGCCGTCGCGGTGCGTCGAGGAAGTCGAGCGCGTTGCGGGTGGGGGGCGTGTCCAGCACGAGCAGGTCGAAGCGGCCTTCGGTGTGCAGCTCGAACAGCTTCTCCATCGCCATGTACTCCTGCGAGCCGGCGAGGGCGGTGGAGACCTGCTGGTAGATGCGGTTCTCGAGGATCCGCTCGCGCGACTCCTCGTCCGGCGCATGCCGCGCGATCAGCTCGTCGAAGGTCGCCTTGGCGTCGAGCATCATCGCCCACAGCTCGCCCTTCATCTCCACGCCCTGCTTCTCGAACAGGGCGGGCTCGACCCGGCGGGCCTCGTTGCCGAGCTCCTTCAGCCCCAGCGAGTCGGCGAGGCGCTTGGCTGGGTCGATGGTCAGCACGCAGACCTTGAGGCCCTGGGCGGCCATGCCGGTCGCGATCGCCGCCGAGGTCGTCGTCTTCCCGACTCCGCCGGAGCCGGCGCAGATGCAGATCTGCTTGCCGTCGAGGATGTCCTGCAAAGTCGGCATCAGGCGAGCTTTCGGGATAGCCGGCGCGCGGCCTCGGGCCCGAGGTCCGGCTCGAAGAGGAACGGCAGGCTCTTCACCGGGGCCTCGACCCGGCGCCGCAGGCGCGAGAGCTGGGCGCGCTGGCAGCGGGCGCGCTCGTGCTCGGACAGCGCCGCCCGCGCCGCCGCCCGGGCTGCTCCCCGCTCGTCCTGGGCGAGAGCGGAGAGCCGCTCGGTCTCGCTCTTGGAGAAGCGCTCGGGATAGAGGCCGTTGAGGTAGACGCGGTCGACCGCGACGCCGACCTCGGTGCGTAGATCCCGCTCCAGCGCCGCCGACTCGTTCACCGGCATCTCCTCGGGCAGGGCGACGATCGCGGTCCCGGTCTGCTCGTGGTCGGTGATGAAGCGGTCGAGCGTCTCGGCCTGGGAGTGAATCGGACCGACGCGGGCCATGTTGGCGAAGGTCCGCGGCGTCTGCAGGAAGCCGACGCCATGACCGGTCGCGGGGGCGTCTACGATCACCAGGTCGTACTTGCGCCCCTTCTTCACTTTGCGGTCGAGCTGGGCCAGCTCCCAGATCTTGCCGATCGTCACGAGCTCCTTGAGGCCGGGGGTCGCGGCGGTGAGATAGGTGAAGATCCGGCTGCGGAACAGCAGGTCCCGCATCGCCCGCACCTTCAGCTGGAGCAGGACGTACTCGCGCATCGACTCGTCGGGGTCGATTGAGATCGACCACAGGTTCTCCTCCATCTCGACCTCGTGGAAGCCGACTTCGGCGTGGTCGAACATGCGGGATGCGTTCTCCTGGGACGCCACCTCGCAGACGATCGTGCGCTTGCCTTCGGCGGCCGCGCGCATCCCGAGCGCCACGGCGACCGTGGTCTTGCCGACGCCGCCCTTGCCGGTGACGATTACCAGCCGCTTGTCGAGGAGGTCGTGGATCGGGTGATTCCTAGCAATTTCGAGAGCCGGCAGGAAAAGCCGGCCCCCATACGAATATCCGCGCAATGGGATTTCTAAGCCGCAAGCCGAAGCCAGCCCCTGTCCAGGTCGACGAGGAGCATCCGATCATCGAGGAGCTCCAGCGTATGGAGGAAGCCGTACCCGAGCGACCGTTCCCTGACACCGAGGGACCAACCACCCAGCCCGCGGGTCCTGTCGCGGAGGACGACTCCTCGTCCTCGCAGGCTGCGGGCGAGGAGCCATCCTCCACGCCACCCGCGGGAGGGAAGCGGGAGACGCCCGGTCTCGCTGAGCCGGTGAAGGTTCAGGTTTCCTCCGAGCCGCAGGTTGAAGAGGTGCAGCCCGAGGAGCCGACGCGGTTGATGCCGCGGGACCTGATCGCGCCGAGCAGGCTGGATGCCGGGCGCGAGGCGGAGGCCGAGGCGGAGGCGCCGGTGAAGCAGCCGGAGGTCATCGCCTTCGCCAATCAGAAGGGCGGGGTCGCGAAGACCACCACCACGTTGAACCTGGCCGTCGCGTTTGCCGAGTCGGGTTACCGGGTGCTCTGCATCGACCTCGATCCCCAGGGGAACCTGACGATGAGCCAGGGAATCGACCCCGACAAGGTCGAGAAGAGCCTCTACGACGTGCTCGTCAACGACATGCCGATCAGCGAGATCATCGTCAAGCGGGAGATCGACATCGCCGTCGCCTCGATCGACCTCGCCGGCGCCGAGATCGCGATGAGCACCAAGATCGGCCGCGAGCGCTCGCTGCAGAAAGCGCTGCAGGAGGTCGCCGCCGACTACGACTACGTCTGCATCGACACGCCGCCCAGCCTCGGGCTGCTGACGATCAACGCCCTGACCGCGGCGAACAAGGTGATCGTCCCCGTGCAGTGCGAGTATCTCTCGATGCGCGGCCTGGTCCAGCTCCAGAACACGCTGCGGATGATCCAGGAGAACCTCAACCCCGACGTCAGGATCGAGGGCATTCTGCCGACCATGCTCGACTCGCGGACCGTCCACGCCAAGGAGGCGGTGGAGATCCTCGAGGAGAACTTCGGCGACCTCGTCTTCCGCTCCCGCATCAAAAAGGCGATCAAATTCGCCGAGGCGCCCGTGAAAGGGGCTTCCGTGCTCAAGTACGATTCCGGCAGCAGCGCCGCGAACTACTACCGGGAGCTGGCGAAGGAGGTTCTGGCGAATGGCTCGGCGGAATAAGCGCGCAAGCATGCGCGAAGGTCCCCTTTCGGATCTCTTCCGTTCTACCTCGGAGGACGCGCCGGTGGATCCGCCGGAGGCGCCCAGGTATGGCCGTGAGGATCCGGCAGAGGCCAAGAAGGCTGCGGCGGACGAAGGGCCCTCAGCCGCGGGTCCTGTCGCGGATGAGCACTCCTCGTCCTCGCAAGCTGCGGGCGAGGAGCGCTCATCCACGCCACCCGCGGGAGGGACGCCTACGGCTGACGCCGAGGATGCGGAGGCCAAGGCGCCTTATGACCAGACGGCCGAGGGGCCGATTGCTGAAGAGACTTTCCCGGGAGAAGGTTCGACGGAGACGCCGCCGGAGCGGTTGAAGCGGGTCTTCTCGGAGGAACCGAAGCCGCGGCGGGAGCGGAGTGAGGAGCCGCAGGTGAGCAATCCCCGCTATGGGCGGGAGGAGCCGGCTTACGAGCCCCCTGGGAGCGGGGAGCCGCACCAGCCGGTGATCAAAGTCGTCGGCGTCGGCGGCGGCGGAGTCAACGCGGTCAACCGCATGGTCGACGCGCGGATCCCCGGGGTCGAGTTCATGGCGGTCAACACCGATCTTCAGTCGCTGCAGCTGTGCGTGGCCGACGTCACCGTCCACATCGGCGACGAGCAGACGCGCGGCCTCGGCGCCGGCGCCGACCCCGAGGTCGGCCACCGTTCCGCCTTCGAGGAGCAGGACAAGATCAAGCGCCTGCTCAAGGGCTCCGACATGGTCTTCGTCGCCGCCGGCGCCGGCGGCGGCACCGGCAGCGGCGCCGCGCCGGTGGTCGCCCGCCTGGCACGCGAGGTCGGCGCGCTCACGGTCGGCATCGTCACCAAGCCGTTCAGCTTCGAGGGCAGCCGCCGCGGCACCCAGGCCGACAAGGGCATCGAGGAACTTGCGGCCGAGGTCGACACCCTGATCGTCGTCCCCAACGACCGCCTGCTGGAGGTGCTGGACCAGCAGACCTCGATGGTCGAGGCGTTCCAGGTCGCCGACGACGTCCTGCGCCAGGGCGTGCAGGGCATCTCCGACCTAGTCACCCTTCCGGCCGTGATCAACCTCGACTTCGCCGACGTGCGGACGATCATGTCCGACGCCGGCCGGGCGCTGCTCGGCATCGGCATGGCCTACGGCGACGAGCGCGCGATCCTCGCCGCCGAAAAAGCGATCTCCTCGCCCCTGCTCGAGACCTCGATGGAGGGTGCCCGCTCGATCCTGCTCTCGATCACCGGCGGCGCCGACCTCTCGCTCGTCGAGGTCTCCGAGGCCGCGAAGGTGGTTGGCGAGGCCGCCCATCCGGACGCCAACATCATCTTCGGCGCCAACGTCGATGAGGAGCTCTCCGACCAGGTCTGGGTCACCGTCGTCGCCACCCGCTTCGACGGCCGGCCGAGCACGCCGCGCCGCGCCGCCGAGCCGACGATCCGCCGCACCAAAGAGAGCGGCCGGGGGCGGCCTCCCCAGCGCGGCGGCGAGCTCGGCATCGACGTCCCTGAGTTCCTCCCAGGCTGAGCGCGGCCCCATGAAGGGGGTTGTCGCCGCCGGCCATCCGCTCACCGCCGAGGCGGGCGCCGCGGTCCTGCGCGAAGGCGGGAACGCCGTCGATGCCGCCGTCGGCGCCGTGCTGACGTCGTTTGCCGTGGAGAGCCCGCTGACCGGCTTCGGCGCCGGCGGCTACATGATGGTCCACCGCGGCCGCGAGACGACCCTGATCGACTTCTTCGTCGCCGCTCCCGGCCTGGACGGGACCGAGCGCCGGGCGGAGCTGGTGGCGGTGCCGATCCACTTCGATGCCGAGACGGTGCAGACGTTCTACGCCGGCCCCGCCTCCTGCGGGGTCCCCGGCACCGCGGCCGGCCTGGTGCGGGCGCTGGAGCGGTTCGGCTCGGTGCCGCTGGGGGAGCTCGTCGGGCCGGGAGTGAGGCTGGCCCGGGAGGGGGCGCCGGTCAACGCCGAGCAGGCCTACATCCTCGACATCCTCGCCCCGATCCAGGAGCGCTGGCCGGGGGCGCGCGCGCTCTACGCACCGGAGGGACGGACGCTGCGGGAGGGTGAGATTTTCCGCTTCGCCGAGCTCGCCGAGGCGCTGGAACGGTACGGGTCCGAAGGCGCCGAGCCGTTCTGCCGGGGCGAGGTGGCGGCCGCGCTCAGCGACTTCGTCCTCGAGCAGGGCGGAACCCTGGGCCGGGGCGACTTCGCCGCCTACGAGGCGATCGAGCGCAAGCCGATCCGGGCGCCCTTCCGCGGGGCCGAGGTGCTGACCAACCCGCCGCCCTCCTCGGGCGGCATCCTGATCGCCTTCTGCCTCGGCCTGCTCGAGCGGTTGGGACCCGAAAGCGGCCCCGAGCAGCTGGTGGCGGCGATGGACGCGGCCAACCGCCGTCGCGGCGCCGAGTTCGCCGAGGCGCTCTACGAGGAAGGCATGGACGTCGGCTTCCTCGAGCCGTCCGGCTTGGACGCCGCCGCCGCCGACCTGCTCGGCTCGACGACCCACATCTCCGTGCTCGACGGAGAGGGAATGTGCGCCAGCGTCACCTGCTCCAACGGCGCCGGCTCGGGGCTGCTCGTTCCGGGCACCGGCGTGATCCTCAACAACATGCTGGGCGAGGAGGACCTGAACCCGCTCGGGTTCCACCGCATCGCCCCGGGTCGCCGTGTCCCCTCGATGATGGCGCCGACCGTCGTCCTCCGCGAGGGGGAGATCGAGCTCGGAGTGGGAAGCGCGGGGTCGAACCGGATCCGCTCGGCGATCCTGCAGACGGTGGTGCGCGCGGTCGAGGAGGGGATGCCGGTGGCGGAGTCGGTCGCGGCGCCGCGACTGCACTTCGAGCACGACCTCGTCCAGGCCGAGCCGGGGATCGACGAGGCGGCGCTGGGGCGGCTCGAAGCGCGCGGCCTCGCGGTCGCCCGCCGTCCCCAGATCAATCTCTTCTTCGGCGGCGTCCAGGCCGTGGCCCGCGATCGCGGGACCGGCGCCCTCAGCGGCGGCGGCGACCCCCGCCGCGGCGGCGCCGTCGCCTACGCTTGACGGTGGTGGCCGCCCCCGAGATCGATTTCCAGGCCGAGGGCCTGCTCGACGAGCTCGACGGCGAGGCGCGGCGCGCGCGGCTGATTCTGCTCGAAGAGCTTGCCGCCGACGGCGTCCCCCTGGAGGAGCTGAGGGAGGCCGTGGCCGCCGGCCGGCTGGCGCTGCTGCCGGTGGAGCGGGCGCTGGCCGGCGAGGGGCGGCGCTACACGGCGCGTGAGATCGCGGAGCTCGCCGGGATAGACCTGGAGCTGCTGCGCCGCTTCAGCGCCGCCCTCGGCGTCCCCTACACCGACCCCGACGAGCCGCGCGGGACCGAGGCCGACCTCGAGGCGGCGCGGCGGATGAAGGCCTTCCGCGACGCCGGCCTGCCGGAGGAGGGGATGCTGCAGGTGGCGCGGACGATCGGGATGGGCACCGCCCGCATCGCCGAGGCCAACCGCGAGCTGGTGATCCGCACCCTGGCGCGGCCGGGCGACAGCGAGCGGGACCTCGCCCTGCGCTTCGCCGGCGCGGCCGAGTTCCTGATGCCGCTGGTCGGGCCGACCGTGGTCCACGCCCTGCAGGCGAACATGCTCGAGCAGATCCGCCGCGACGTCATCGCCACCACCGACCTCGCCTCCGGCGCGATCGGCGGCACTGCGACGCTCGCCGTCTGCTTCGCCGACCTGGTCGAGTTCACCCGGCTCGGCGAGGAGATCCCGGCCGAGGAGCTGGGCCTGGTGGCGGGCCGCCTGGAGGAGATGGCGAGCGCCGTCGCCGAGCCGCCGGTGCGGCTGGTGAAGACGATCGGCGACGCGGTGATGTTCGTCTCCAGCGAGGCCGAGCCGCTGCTGAACGCGAGCCTGGAGCTGATCGCGGCCGCGGAGGCCGAAGGGGACGAGTTCCCCTGGCTGCGGGCCGGCCTCGCCTGCGGCTCGGTGCTGCCGCAGTCGGGCGACTACTACGGGCGTCCCGTCAACCTCGCGAGCCGCATCACCGGCGTCGCCCGGCCGGGAAGCGTCGTCGTCGACGCCGGCCTCAAGGACGCGGCCGGGGAGGAGGGCTTCGCCTACACCTTCATCGGCGAGCGCCGCCTGAAGGGGATCGACTCCCGGGTCAAGCTGTTCCGGGCGCGCTTCGGGTCGGCGGGGAGGGCCTGACCCGGCCATTCCAGGTGCGTTCGATCTGGCGCATCAGCGCCGGGTAGACGACCAGGTAGCGGAAGGGTTTGATCATCGTCATGTAGCCCGTCCCGAGCAGACCGCGCGGCTTCACGTAGACGGCCATCTGCCCCTGGTAGCGGCCGGCGCCCCGCTCGACCCAGGCCAGGTGCATCACCCCGTGGACCGTCTGGTTCGAGATCTCCGCGGCGAACTCGACGTCGGTGCGGTAGAGCGGCTCGAAGGGGAGGGAGTCGAAATCGATGCCCGCCGTCGTGTCGCGCAGGTCGGCCGGCAATCGCCCGCGGAGCGAGGTTTCCCCGGTGCCCGGAATCGGCAGCTCCTGGCCGGACTCCTGCTCACCGTCGTCGGCCGAGATCCTGCCGAGGCTGAACCACTCCCCGAGCAGATCGCGCAGCCGCCACAGCGTGCGGGCGGCGCGGGAATCGGCCTTGCTCGGATCGCTCGCCGCCATCAGCTCGAGCATCGTCTGGAACTCCTCGGCGCCGCCGTGGACCGGAAGCGCCCAGGCGTCCTCGAGGGTGAAGTCGGGAACGATCTCGCGGATCCGCCAGGGACCCGATTCGTGCGCCGAGTCCGGAAGTCTCCTGCCCGAGCGGTCCATGGAGCGTTCCATGAGGTGGCTCGAATGGTACGGCTGGAGCAGGGGGAGGGGTCGGGGGTGCCCCTCTCCCTCGCTGGGCTATTCGCCTGGAGGCAAGTGAGGCCGTCCGAGATCCCAGTTTGGGGCGAATAGCTAACGCCGCTCGTACGAGGGGCACCCCGACCCCTCCACGAACTCCGGAAGCTTCCGACCGGATGATCTGGCCGCGAGCAAGGAGAACGACCCTCCCCAGCGACCGAGGTCAGCCGGGCTTGCGGGCGGAAACGAGCAGGTTGTAGAAGAGCTCCGCCGGCAGGCGCGGCTCCAGCAGGCGCGTGTCGACCTTCTGCAGCGCGATGTAGCTGCGGAAGGCGAAGTTCCGCCAGCCCCACGAGACCGAGTCGGGCTCCGCCGTCGACTCGACCGTGCGCAGCCCCCAGCCCCAGGCGTTCGAGAGCAGCTCCTCGCCGCCGACGTGACGGTCCTCGAAGCCGCCGTCGCGGAGTAGGCGCCGCAGGTCGGCGGGGGCGAAGGCGTGGACGTCGACCTCGCCCTCGAGCGAGTGTCCGTTCGACAGCTCCATCTCGGCGACAGCGCGCTGGCGGGCGCCGGTCAGGCGCCGCCAGGCGGGGGCGACGAGGATCCCGACCCGCTTCGGCAGCGCCGCCAGGCGGTCGCCGTAGCGGGAGGGCTCGCCGGCGAAGGCGATCGCCCCGCCCGGCCGCAGCACCCGGCGGAATTCGGCGAATGCCCGGTCGAGGTCGGGGATGTGGTGCAGGACCGCGTGGCCGAAGACGAGGTCGAAGCTCTCGTCCTCGAAGGGCAGCGTCTCGGCCTCGGTCACCACCGTCGTCACGCCGGAGAGCCCGAGGGTCTCCGCGGTCGCGCCGAGCCGGTCCAGCATGCCGGGAGAGATATCGGTCGCGGTAAGCCGCTCGATCGCCCCGATCTGGACCAGGTTGAGCGAGAAGTAGCCGGTGCCGGAGCCGATCTCGAGGGCGTCGCCGAAGCGGGCGCCGTCGCGGCCCCCCAGGGCCTTGATCAGCTTCAGCCGTACCTGCTCCTGCCCGGTGTCGCCGAAGTCGATGCCCCACTTGGCGTCGTATTCGTCCGCGGCCGCGTCGTGGTAGCGGGTGTTGACGTCCTTGATGTGCTCGGGGGTGGCGGTGGGGGAGGCCGGCATCCAGCGCGGAACTCTACGCGGAACGGCGCAATGCACGGAGCGCAGGCCCTCAATACCGTCCCGCCCATGGCCGAGGAGTACCTGCAGCTGAACCAGCCCCCGGGGGTGCCGCCGCTGCCGCTGACCGGCGAGCGCACGCTGCCCGACGTGCCGGAGGAGAACTACTGGTACCGGCGCCACCTGGTCGTCTACGAGTGGATCGCCGACCGGGTGGGCGGGCTGCGGGTCGTCGACATGGCCTGCGGCGAGGGCTACGGCTCCGACGTGCTGGCGAGCAGCGCCGCCTCGGTGGTCGGCGTCGACGCCAACCCGGAGGCGCACGAGCACGCGCGGCTGCGCTACGGGCGGCCGAACCTGCGCTTCGAGCGCGACCTCGTCGAGAGCTTCTCCGAGCCCTGCGACGCCGTCGTCTTCCTGCAGACGATCGAGCACGTACAGGACCCCGGGGCGATCCTCGAGCACTTCAAGTCGATGCTCAGCCCCGGCGGCGTCGCCTTCGTCTCGACGCCGAACCTGCTGACCCTGGCGCCCCCCGGGGCCGAGAAGTCGGACAACCCGTGGCACGTGCACGAGTACCGGGCCGAGGAGTTTCGCCGTCTCTGCGAGGACCACTTCCCCGCGGTCGAGCTGCATGGCCTCTTCCATGCCCGCAAGCTGCGCATCCACGCGCTCGCGCTCCGGTTCGGGTGGGACGGCGTCCACAAGCGTCTCGGTCTGACCAAGCCTTTCTACGACCGCTTCACCCCGGCGATCGCGGCCTCCGACTTCCGCCTGCGCGACGGCGACCTCGACCGCGCACTCGACTTCCTCGCCGTCTGCCGCAAGGCGTGAGGTGGCCGCCGGCATGAACCGGCGCGAGAGCGTCGGCGACCTGGCCCTCGTCCTCCATTCCCACATGCCCTACGTCGAGGGCTTCGGCACCTACCCCTTCGGGGAGGAGTGGCTGTTCGACGCGGTCATCCGCTCCTACCTGCCGGTGCTGGAGGTCGCGGACCGGCTGACGATGACCATCACGCCGGTGCTCGCGGACCAGCTGGAGGATGCCGGCGTGCGCGAGCGCCTGCGTCGCTTCCTGATCGAGTGGCGGATCGGCGCGGCCGAGGCCGACCTGCCGGAGGTGCCGGCCGAGTGCCGGTCGGCCGTCGCGGGGGAGCTCGAGCGATACCGCCGCGCGCTGGAGCTGCTCGACGCCGCCGGCGGCGATCCGCTGGCGCCCTTCCAGCGCGCCGCGGCCGAGGGGCGGATCGCCCTCGCGACCTCGGCCGCCACCCACGCGGTCCTGCCCCTGTTGGCGACTCGCGCCGGGCTGCGGCTGCAGCTGGACGCCGGCGTTCGCTCCCACCGCCGACGCTTTGGCTGGGAGGGCGGCTTCTGGCTGCCCGAGTGCGCCTACGTCCCCGGCCTCGAGTGGCGCCTGGCGGAGGCCGGCGTGCGCTGGTTCTGCGTCGACCAGAGCGCCCACGAGGAGCCGTTGCAGGCGCTGGCTCCGGTGCGGACGCCGGCGGGCCCGGTGGCGCTGCCGATCGACTGGGAGTCGATCGGCTGGCTCTGGTCGCTCGACGGGTACCCCTCCGACCCCGCCCACGCCCAGTTCGCCGGCAAATCCCTGCGCGGGATCCGGCTTTGGAAGGTGGGCGGAGGCGCCTACGACCCGCCCGCGGCAGCTGCCGCGGCAGAGCGCCAGGCGGCCGAGTTCCTGGAGGCGGTCGCGGTGCGCCTGCGGGCCTACTCCGAGCAGAGCGACCGCCGCGGCCTCCTGGTCTTCGCGATCGACACCGAGCTGCTCGGCCACTGGTGGTCGGAGGGCGCGATCTGGCTGCGGGCGGTTCTGGAACGGGCCGAGGCGGCGGGCGTGCGGATGCTGACGGCGCCGCAGGCTCTCGCCGAGCACGAGCCGGTCGAGCACGAGCTGGTTGCCTCGACCTGGGGCGAGGCGAAGGGCTTCGGCACCTGGGACTCCCCGCAGGTCGCCGACCTCGCCTGGGGGGCGCGGCGGCTGGAGCTGCGGGTGTTGCGGGCGCTGGCGGACGGCCTGCCGGCGGACGCCGCCGCCCGGGCCGCGCGCGAGCTGCTGGCCGCCCAGGCGAGCGACTGGGCCTTCCTCGACAAGCGCGGCCAGGCCGGCGATTACCCGTACCGGCGCGCGACCGACCATGCCGAGTCGATGTTGCAGGCCATAGACTCCCGCTTCGTCACCGATCCGCGTATGCGTTCCCTCGCCCCGGACTTGAGCCTCGCTCCCCTCCTGGAGCCATAGCACCCAGCCCCCGATGACCCGTGTCCTGATTCTGTCCTGGGAGTACCCGCCGCTGATCGAGGGCGGGCTCGCGCGCCACGTCCGCAAGCTCTCCGAGGCGCTGGTCGAGCGCGACGTCGAGGTTCACGTCCTCACCCGCGGCGGCGAGGAGTCGCCGGCCGAGGAGGGCGCGGGCGGCGTCACGGTGCACCGCATCCGCGAGCCGAAGCGCCCGACCGACCTCGGCGAGTTCGTCGCCTGGGTCGAGCGGATGAACTCCGACATGCTCGCGGCGGGCGTCGAGCTCGGCGACCGCTACAGCTACGACCTCGTCCACGGTCACGACTGGCTCGTCGCCAACGCCTGCGACCACCTCGCCAAGCGCTTCGAAGCGCCGCTGGTGACGACGATCCACGCCACCGAGTACGGCCGCCACCAGGGTTGGGTCGACAAGCATCCCCAGACCTACATCCACGGGGTCGAGCGCTGGATCACCAACCGCTCGCAGCGGGTGATCGCCTGCTCGCACTACATGCGCGAGCAGATCGCCGACATCTTCGGCGTCGCGGAGAAGAGGATCAGCGTCATCCCCAACGGCATCGACCCCGACGACCTGCCCGCGCAGGACCCGGCGGAGCTGGCGCGCATGCGCTCGGAGTTCGCCGCGCCGGAGCAGAAGCTGGTGCTGCTGATCGGCCGGCTCGTCTATGAGAAGGGCTTCCAGCTCGCGCTCGAGGCGATGCCGCGCGTGCTCGAGGAGGCGCCCAGCACCCGCTTCCTGGTCGCCGGCTCCGGGACCCACGAGGCCGAGCTGCACCGCCAGGCCGAGGAGCTGGGGCTGATGGAGCACGGCACATTCCTCGGCTGGATCGGCGACGACGTCCTGCACTCTCTCTACCGCATCGCCGACCTCACGGTGGTGCCCTCGATCTACGAGCCGTTCGGGCTGGTGGCGTTGGAGGCGATGGCCTCGGGTTGCCCCTGCATCGTCGCCGACACCGGCGGCCTGCGCGAGGTGGTCCCGCACGAGGAGGCGGGCCTGCGCTTCCGCGCCCACGATCCCGAAGCCCTGGCCGAGGTCGCGATCCGCGTCCTCTCCGACGACGAGCTCGGCCGCCGCCTCGTGGCCGAAGCCTACGAGCACCTGCGCCGCTTCGATTGGGGCGACGTCGCCGAGCAGACTGCCGCCGTCTACGCCGACCTCGTCGGCGAGACCAGCCCGGCTTAGGAGATCGCCCGCCGCAGGTAATCGACCTGGTGCTGCTTGCGCAGGATCAGGTGCTCCATCAGGTGCTCGAGCGCCTCCGAGCGCCCCTCGCGGCCGGTCGGCTCGATCGCTTCCTGCAGCGCCTCGACCGTCGCTTCCTCGCACTCGGCGAGCCAGCGGATCGCGTCCGCGGTGGCGGCGTCGAAGCGCAGCTCCGCGACGTCGGTGGTCGGCTCGCCGCCGAAGGAGACGATCTTTTCGACCAGGCGGCGGGCGTCGGCCAGCTCCTCGTCGCCGAAGCCGGTGAGCTTGACTCCCAGCGCCTGCGCCTCGATGCCGACCAGGCTGGCCGCCGTGAGCGAGTACTGCAGGGCCGAGCGGTACTGAAGCGTCAGCGCCGCGTTGAGCCGTTCGATCGCGAGCTGCTCGTCGAGCGTCTCCTCGGAGTCGGGCATGGGGGAGTCCCTACCCCGTCCCGCCGGTGCTCAAGCCGGCGGCGGCAGAGTGGTCGGGGCCGCGGGGTCGGGCTCGACCGGATCGCGCCAGCGCAGCCGCTCGGGCGCGTCGCGCATGCGGATGATCCGGGCGGGGATGCCGGCGACGACCGCGTTGGCGGGCACGTCCTTGGTCACGACGCAGTTGGTGCCGACGATCGCGTTGTCGCCGACGCGGACCCCGCGCAGGATGCAGGCGCCGTAGCCGATCCAGACGTTGGAGCCGACCTCGACGTCGCGCATGTAGATGCCCTGGAGCCGGATCGGGCGGTCGACTTCGACGACGCCGTGGTCGAAGTCGATGAACATCGCCCGGTCGGCGATCACGCACTGCTCGCCGATCCGCACCCGGCGGTAGGCCGAGATCGTGCACTCCTGACCCATCACGGTCTTTTCCCCGATCTCGACCTCGCCCTCGTGGCAGCGGATCTTCGAGCCGTCGCCGATCCAGACGAAGCGGCCGAACCGCACCTGGGCGCCGCGGGCGATCTGGATTTCCAGCCGGCGTCCGAAGAAGACGAAGCCGTCGGTGCGCCAGCGCCAA
>Ga0247780_1001160_pt1 | contig 18012 bp, 19 predicted proteins | sample UWRJL079202R5_FD_179927 | JGI IMG/M metagenome (GOLD analysis project Ga0247780, IMG submission 179927) | Plant litter microbial communities from Arlington Agricultural Research Station in Wisconsin, United States - UWRJ-L079-202R-5 | ecosystem: Environmental > Terrestrial > Plant litter >... | reverse complement strand
GCTGGTAAAGCGGTCTGAATTGAAAGAGACAGAGTGAGAGTGATGCCAATACTAGTAAACAAAGAAGAGCCTCAACGACTCTCAACGCAAGAGGCGGAATTACAAGGCGGGTAACTTTGGCAGTGATCAGGCCCTGAACAATTTCCCTGTCTGTGTCCGGGACAGATGTTCGGTCTCTTGTGATTGCTAATACTGATATTGCTTCGAATGTCGTCTGGAACGCGGCGGTCAACACATCTGGTTCCACGAATGCCTGGAGAGCGACTTGGGGAGTCGTAAGATTCATCATGTCAATCCAGAAGTTGTCGGAGGAGATCTGCAAGCCCAGTCCCATGACGGAATTCAAGATTCGGGATGTCAAGACTGATTTAGGGGGCAACAGCTGATCCATAACGTCAAGGACGGTTTCTGCCACTGCAAGGACCTCGCCCCGCATGCTCGTTGTGACCTGTCGCCTTGCTACCGAGTATCGTGGGCTGCAGAGTAGCGCCGTTGCGGTGGATCGTCCGTTTTGCCAGTCCACAAGAACGCTTGTAAATACATGGGCTGTATTGCTTCGATAGGGGATATTGTTCGCTCTAGGATGGTCGTAGTCCACGAGGAAAGTATTGTTAAGATATACATAAGAAACGTTTGTCAAATGGGGCCAAGACTCGGGGTTTTCATTTGACGCTATTGGCACGAAGGCGTAAAATGTCGAAAGTCGGCTAAAGTCTTCTTGAGGTAGGATATCAGCCAACGAAGAGTTCCTATTGCTCATCTTTTTGGTATCGAACGCCCACACGAATGGCGTGCAATCAATTTCAGATCGGAAAGTAGGCACGCCGGCCGTGAGATTGACGTTGGTTCCCGAGTATTTGGACTCGTCGGATGTGAACGACAAGCTTGCGTATTCGGGTACCGCTGCTTCCGGGTATCCGAGGCTTCCCGTCGATATGGCCCAGAGAGACATTCCGGCGTCAATGAGAGGCCACTCATATATGTTCTCCCCGAGCGTGAGATTAAATTTATCGGAGATGGAGAAATCAGCCCCAGTCGTGAGGTGGACCTCTTCGAGAGCGAAAAGACCCGTTGACGCAATGATTGCAATCTTCAAGATGAAACCGCCTGAAATGGCAATGGAGACAGGAAAGTGACGAGCCGCCAACGACCGGAACAGAGAAACAATACTCCACGGGGAGACGTAGTTGATGAGAAGACTGCTCTTGGCGGGAAGGGGTTGTCGTTGGAGCTCCATCCAGGGCAAAACTTGTTGAACTCGGTGCTCGAGCTGACCCCAAACACCAGCAACTGCGCTGAGAACTACACTCTGTTAGACAAATGCCATTCCTTGCCAGCAAAAGGGCGCAAAACTCCCTGAACTTACCAAAGACTGGGCCATATGTCCAGAGATAGTGGTTTCCCAACGCTGCAGAGACAAAACCTTGGTCGCGGTTGGAAAGAAAGTTCAAGATTTCAAGTGCGATTATGAAAGACACGAAGAGAATTGCCATTCCAATCAAAAATCCACGACGGAGGTAGAGATTCGAGGGCACAGATGACTGGAGCCTCTGCCAGCCATTTCGTGCGTTTTGTCGATTCGCTCCATTGCCTGTCCTCTTTGGCATCTTCTTCTTTGCGTCGAGAAGCTGGAGAGACTCTGGTGTCGGCTCATGGCGAAGTATTGATGCCATGAATGTGGGTTGCGGAGGGTTTGTTCGCGGTCAAGGTCGCGAGAAAGGGGGATCCGCATGTGGGGATGCTTTGAGAAAAGTACCTGGCCATTTTGGCGTCTGCCTGGCAATGAGTGTAACGGCGGCAACTTGGTACCGGGATTTGGGCGCTTTTGGCTCAGCCCTGTACTTGTAAAGGCACTGCCAAGCTCGCCATGGCAGGGATCTTCATCCTTCGTGTTTTGCTCCCCTGGTGTTTTGCTGCGAATGAGTGTGGGGTTCGGCACCAACCGCAGCAGATCTGCGACAGCACTGCACTCCTGAATCCTTGGCCAAAGAGTTAATAATTCGCCCAAGCCACACGACAAAGCGGGGCCCTTTCTTTGGAATGACCTGAAGCTGGCAAGGAATTAGAGCAGCTGATTTGTCGTGAAGGGGACGTAGACATAGATAGTCAATCGGGTTCTTTGTTGATCCATGAAGTTGGTGGGTCTTGTTGCTGAGTGAGGTCAGCCTTGGAGCTCAGTTGTCGCGCGAGTCCAGAGTGGTGCTGGGAGGATGGGATGGACATTGTGGAGCTGGTGTGAATATGGTGTGAACGAAGACTAGGGACTATCGACTGGTTATAAGGAGGATTAAATAAACGAGGATTAGAGGAAGAAGTAAACCGTCGAAAGGAAACCGGTGAGGAAGGTAACCTGAAAAGGCTCACAAACCCGCGCATGTGGTCTGGTCCGCAAACAGAAGAACTGGCTTAAAAATGGCAGGAGCGGTGCCCCACTCCTGGAATTCAATTAATTCAGTAGCTGCTATTGTACTTCAGGTTCAACTCCCAAGGTAGAAGTACCGCCTCAGGCCAAAAGCCGATGGGTCGCCCTGGGCTGATCGGGGGCTCAGCCCTGGGTCAGCCCCGGCTCATCCACAGGACGCTAGTGTCGACGCCTCAATCCCGCACGCCGAGAATTTCCCCCCATCGATCCAGCCGGGGAGTCGGTCGAAATTCGCACATTGCCGTGCACTTCTTGGCCGGGGGCTGGCACAACGCGCCATCCTTCATCAATGAGGGTGTCGAAAACCTCGGTGTATGCCAGGTATTGCTTGGCCGATTCTCGATTCCTCGGTGTCAGGTCGGCGTAGTAAAATATTCCGCAGACTTCCCCACGATCGAGCATCTCCTTTTGTCCTCGTGTCCGGTTCATCCCATCGCGAACCCGCACTAATACCGCCCCACAGGCCCTACCACGAATGTATGGCGGTTTGGTTTGGACGTCGTCCATGGTCGCACATACACCTTGGACCGCCGAAACATATGTCCCTGGAAGCGGCAATAGTGATTGCTCGCCATTCGGCGATACCAGGGTTGGGTGGATGGGACCCCTGTCCAACTCAAACCGTGCGCCCAACCCCGGAAGCCTTTGCCGGCCGGTCGTGAACCCATCAATGAGGTATATGTCATTGGCGTGGATGGCGCCAGTGTGGACAAGCCGCTTTGCGCAGGCCTGGATGTCCATAAACGTATTCTCGAAGATGATTCCCTTGTCGAGGGACGCCAAGGCGACGTCTGTGTCGCCTACGCGCCGCACCACGTGGCCGACCCTGATACCAGGTTCACCTTGGACAATGGTGAACACCCGGCGTGCCTCGTCGTCATCTTCTCCAAGCAGGGCTGGATACTTCTTTGCATGGTCCTCCCAGCTATGCCACGAACACGTAAGCCTCGTGTTGTCTCTGTTAAACAGCAGGACACCGGCTGATACCGAAGAGTATACCGTACCGTCGGGGGTAGTGGATGAGATCATACAGCCTGGGTAGAATTTGCCATCCTGGGACACGTAGTTTGTCTCATCTGACGTTCGAGATTCCTCTTCAAGTTCTGGCCGAGGTCTACACAAACGCCGTCTTTGCGGTGTGTTCGGGAGGGCTCCATTATGGTATCGAACATTGAAGTCCGCCCCGGGTAGGTACGCGGGGAGGTGCTGGAGTCGCTTTTGAAAGGATAGTTCATCTGTCGCAGGGTACTCGACGACGATAGTGTCGATGATAAATGTTAGTGCGTTGCACTCGGGGAAGAGTGTAGCCAAGCCGGTAATGGCCTCGGCGGTGGGGATGGTGTATGGATTAAAGCGTGACAATATACTCTCGTCCACAACTTCTTCGTCGTCCTCTTCTGCCTCGTTGTATAGCTCGCCTTCCTCTCCAACAAACGGGTTGAAGCTCATATCAGTCGCTGGCCTCCAGATAGCCAGGTAGCCGCCGGCCATCCCGGGCATCCTGCCGCTGGGAACAGACGGCTCACATCCAAGTACGAGCCAATGGCCGAGGACGTGGACAACTGTGACCCCGAACTTATCTCGAAGGTAGCGCCTGGCAGTTGCGAACACTTCCGGTTCGGCATTCCCAATGTGTACACTACCGTCAAGGCCATGAAAAGATATGCTGATGGGATCGAGGGCATCGTAGTAGCCACCGAAGTACTCATGCTCGTTGTCGGGCGCGCTCGTCGTTTCGGCGGCTTCAGTTATGGTGGATGCCATGGCGGGTGGCTCACTTTGGTTGCGCCTGTGGTTGTTTTGGGAAAGATGAGGAGGGGTATTTAAGGATATAACCCGCCTGTGCTCGTGGGTTGGTGTGCAGATCAGCGTCGTGGTGGCGTCCATCTTGCGGGCCGAAGTATGAACCCAATCGCTCGACTGGTGTTGGCCGGCAGAGATTTAGAGTCTGGTGGACGGCTGACGCAAAGTATGCACTTTGGGTTTGGCAAGACTCGCCATATCAGCACTTTCCCGGCCATTACGTCCCGCTCTTTCTTTCCTTCTGGAAGGTATTTGCGATATACGGGGAGGGAGTAACGAATAGTGCGCGGGTGTGCGCCAAGGCTTCACCCAGGTACGTGGCCAATGCCTTTCCAAGGGACGTCCGACGCCATCCAATCGAGAATTGATAGAAACAAACTTTCATTTCGGTATCGCGTTAGCTTAGTCGAACACCCGGATGGAGAGCTTGCGCTCTAGCGGCGTCCCGCCCTACTCGAACTTCAACCTGGTCCTGGGGCTGCCTCAATTGTGCCGTCAAACTCGTCAACCCCCAAACTATCAAGCCGGCAACCTGGTAATCCGGGCAACAGGAAATTTCCTTTTCATTCGTAGTCCTGAGCTGGGGTGAGCTGTGGCTGATTTGTCCTGAGCTAGGGTGATCCCATACACCGCCGCCACACAGCCTCAGAGGCCCCTTTTCAGTCAGTCTTGCAAATACCAGCGGAGCGTGGCGCATGACTAACTGAGTTGATGGTTTCTTTTGTATTGGTTGCATCATTACCTAACTGCTTGGATTCCTTCTCCTGCCAATGTCGTAATGATACGTATTGATCACATATTCGCACAAGTCCGAGCCTGCCAATCGGTAACATCACAGAGATTACGAGGATGCACTGTATCTTCAGTTGGGAATAAAGTTCGTGTGCATTTTCAGTACAATTTGGGCACCACTACAATTACGCCCATGTAACCTCAACCTGGCCCTTCCAATCTGCAATCTTCCCGGTCTTATTGTGTGCAATATCCTGGCATTTTATCCAGTTCGGCACACCCCGATATTCGTTCCCGCTTCCACTTTCGGAGCTAGATGAGGAAAAGAGGTTAATTGCTTCGAGCGTCCCTACCACATAGACGATGGTAAAAGACACCAGCATCATGCATCACAGGAATCATGTTCTTCAATAACATCTCAGCCGTTGCGCCAAACCTATGCTTAAGCGCGGCCTTCCAACCGCCACTGTATGCCCTCAGCGACATCAGCGTGATAAAGACATTTGAGCGTGATTACGGCGGCGACGACAACCGTGTCAGCGAGAACTTTGGCGGCACCTTCAATTTTACGGTGCGCGATGTAGCCAACAACCACTCGCTGTCGTGTAGTTGGGGGCGAAACGAAAGACGCGGATATGGGTCCAAATACAACGACTGGGGATGGGCGAATTGCGTGGACCCTGCGACGGGTACGGCAGCTCCTTTCGAATCACGCATCGCGACGCTATTGAATCTTGACAGCAAGGCGTTGCTGCGGAACAGATCGCTGCAGAATCCAGTTCGTATTGCACAGTATTGGTGGTGCGATGTTGTGAATGGGTCGTATCCGTGAGTCTCCCAGCAGAAATTTGATCGTAAGTGGCCTTGGAATTGACATTCCCTAGGGAGTCGTACCAAGCCCGCGCCGATGTCTTCCTGGACATCAAGTGCCCGGAAACAGGCAAACGGGGCTCGACAGTACCCTGTAACGTGACGCAGCCTGCGATGGTAAAAGCGCAATGGATACCCCGAGGGACGCTGTTTCCTGGAACACACCACCTGGAGCCCCGCCCAACACTCCCGCCTGTAACCGGAGGAATCAGCCCGCCTCCTTCGCGAGACTGCAGCGACGTATCCTTCACGTACCTCTACTGGACCATACACGATTTTACCTACCAAGATCCAAGATCATGGGACAATCCTGCCGCTACGGCGAGCCTCAACATAAGCCTGACAAGTCGAGTGACAGGCGTGTGCGTGCGCTGTCAATGGGGGCAAGGAGTCGGCGTTGCGGAATATTCCAACAACACCATGATCCCGGTATGTGCTCCAGAGGTGCCCGATCCATTGCACAGTGACAGTACGTTTCTGTTGCACTTCAACACCGTGGCCAAGACCGTGAGTATCGAGCAACGCTGGGTGTGCGGCGACACGGCCGGCACATACTCGTAAGTTGACCCTTACTGAAGTCGACCCCCTAATCCAAACCGGCAGACAATGACACCAGCGGGATTGATCAGAACGAACTTTTCTGCGCAGAGCGCAGCCTCCAATGGACACCAAGTCGCCCTTCCGCTTCACTGCTCCTCTCGGCTTTGCATACTCGACACCCCTTTCAGAATTGACGGACGGCTCACCTCTCCTGGCTCCCTCTCTCCTTCGACCAAGTTCCAGGCCCCCGAAGGTATCTCCACACCGAACTGCCTCGCCAACTCACAACTCACGACTGAGTACAACTCTCCACTGGCCATCACCCGTTTCATGTGGCAGGCCACAACTGCGATGGAGACGATGCATTTTGGTAACGTAACCAAGATCGAGTCGGGCCCCTATACGTACAACCGCACGCTTGTCGTCCAAGTCCTGAACCGCGCCGCAAACTCCGTCGCATCCTGTGCCTTCAACGACCGTGAACTCGACGGCCAAACAGCCAAGTGGTGGCCGTGTTTCCGAGACAGGGCAAGCAGCCAGGAGGACCACGGGTCCCTGCTGCAGCGGAACATTGAGACATGGATTCAATTCGGTGCCCAGGCCGGACAACTGCGGATCAACCAGACGTGGTACTGTAACTCGGATGACGGACTCACGCCCTACCAGATCACGGCGTCGGGAGTCGCACCTCATCTTGCAGGATGGAATCCATATAGTGGTATCTTTTGCGGAAACGGTAGTAACAGTGTGTCGGGCATGCCGTGTCCGAGGAACCCCGTTATCACGGGTGATTCGTGCGACTACGTCTTCTCCACGCAATGGTGCACGCTTGGGGACCGGGATGGTTATGACAACAGGCCTGGGGGACCGCTTAAGATCCCTCTCGATGACATTGACGTTGTGCGTCTCCCCACCGGGGAGTTTACGGAACCGGAGCCGCGTCCTGAGGTCTGGAGCTGCACGGTAGCGTCTCTTGGCCGTGGCCCGGTCAAGTGGACGTTGCAGATGAGCGAGGGGATGGATTTTTTCGCCCAGACGGACTGGTTCGGTCTCTTCAGTGATATGCCAGAGGTCATGTCGACGTGGTTCACCTTCGAGCTGAACAACTCTGCACTCGCCGGGTTCCCTCCCACCATGGCCAGCAAAGACGGCATCGTTCGCCATGTCGGAGTTCGTGAGGATATTTTCGATTGGATCGGAGTCATGACGCCGGGGATGAGGACATTTGATCCGCTGAGGCTAGTCAGGCACAGCGACTTTGGCAAGGGTTGGGCCGCTGGATGGAAGTTCTACAACGCATTGGACTGGAATTTGCGCTTCGACATCTCGACTGGGTATATGGAGTTGAATCACTCGTGGTACTGCGATGACAAGAACCTCGACAAACCCCTTGTCTTCAACGGCACATGGAATGGCTATCTCTCTCTTGACTGTATGTGGGAGCTTCCGGGACCCGTGACCGGAGGGGGTGTCACGAGGCATGGGGTTAAATGCCAGTTTGCGGATGGCAAGAGGGAGTTTGTTGTCACGCCAACGGTGGTCCATCGCGTGTCGGAGACCAAGATTCCGGATCGGAATGTTTGGGCTTGATGTCCATTCATTATTTTTAAGCCGGCGCATTTGGCCTGCCGCATGGTCGTCTATCCCAAGACCTACCTCAGCGTTACGAGCCAGGGGATGGAAATGGATGGCGGGCTCGGAGGAAGGGGGGAAGCCGCTTTATGTATACCTTAGCGGCAATATAGGGCACTGAATAGGCCTTGCCGGGACTCCCAGTCCTTGCACAAATCCCACAAGCCTTTCTCAGGGCCCCGAAGCCGCAAAGCTCTGCTCGGGCTTGGGGGTTTGGACTTCACCCAGAGCTTGCCGCTGTTTTCGCCGTCCCCTTTCGGTAGTTTATCCAGTAAATCCTGCGGAACTCCTTCCAGCTCCTCTGGTGTAAGCCAGATACCGTGTTTGTTTTTCTCGTGGTTCTCGAGGCACTGTCGGGTCGGGTCAGCTCCTTCGCGCGCTTGTTGGTATAGTCGAAACTCTCCTTGGTGTTAGGATCGGAAATACCGCAGCCATTCACGCGCATGGCCCGATGGAGCTTTTGAACATAGTATCTAGATTCGTCGTCCAGTTCAGATGGTGGGCTATTGTCGATGCTACGCGCCACGATATCAACAAGAGCGAACACATCAACGCGCGAGAGCAGCTCAACGTCGATGTTGTTCAACAAAGTCGTGGCGGCATTGCTTGCTTCGCGGAGCTCCTTGGACCGGGAAGTGGAGGCATAGAATCGGAGTAGCCTGGCATTGGAAATTCTCACATTCTCGTCGTCGATGATGTAGCGAATTGTGTTGTCAAACGTGACCTTATCTAGTTCAGCCTTAATTAGCGACGAGGATGTCGCATCAAACACGATGGGCGGCTGTGGGGGTGTCCATGCTGACCTGATGAGTGATAAACGGACAAGATAGAATGTTCTGTTTGGCGATTCTTAGGAACAGTGATGGGCATTGATCTGATAATAAGGAGCTCGGTAGGCAGGCCATGTTGAGCGTGGGGAAATCAGCCTGAAAGCGCCCGTCTAGGAAAGGGGTGACCCTAGCTACCTTACTGTTGGCCCAGTGCAGCAGGCGTCTTCGTACTGTCCTAGTAGCAATTCTATCAACGGCAAAGCAAGGAATGTGTCAAAGCTGATTGCAACCCGATGCCCCTTGGGGGCGGTGCAGCATCTTTCATTGGGTGCCTAAAATGACTGGAATAGGGGCGGCTAGTGCCTCCTTCCTATTCTGAATACCCCTCATAATCTGTCTCAACCTTCCATGAGCCGGGAATAACTGAAACCAAACGCCCAATAACCTAGCATGTCGTGCAGCCATCTCCGCAGCAGTTGTAACACCTCTGAGTGGCCGCCCAACACGCCGCTTCGCAGCTCGGATTGCTATTGCAGCTGTTGCAATTGTAACTGCCCCGACACGACTGCTCGCAAGCAGCCTCCGCTGGACCGGGGCAAGACCGGGCTGTATCTCGTCGAAGGAAAAGTCAGCAAATTCTGCTGTAAGTCTGTCCGTCTGCAGAAACTGGGTGAGATCTCGGTACATGTAGGTACCTTTCAAAGCGGAGGGCAGGTTGTCTGAGACTGGCATTACGGCTGCGAGGGCGGGGGAAGAGAAAAGAAGTATAATCGAGAGGATCTTCATTTCAAAGATGCTAGGTATGTTGTGATGAATGATTCAAGTTTTATTGCAAAGAAAGCTCTTGAGCACAACGGGGTGTGCTAGGCTTTATACCAATAAACTTACATCTGAAAATCTACCTTCGTCAAGCCGAGAAGCATTCGACGTCGTCTTACTCCGCGCCAGCTAGAACGGCCCAGTGTGGGCTAATTGCCACTCGCCTTATTGTCAGATTCAATACGGAGCGGCCTCAGGTTGGGCCGTATTATGGCCTGAGTTGCAATATCGAAAGTCCTGTGGCAGCTAGCTGTTTGGATCTGAGGCCTTGGAAATTCCTGCCTCTTTGACAGCTCGGGAGAAAAGTAAAGGCCTTTCCTCTTTGTGCGAATGCGTTGTGGGAATCTTCACAGTTGTGTTCTGGAGCATCAAGGCCTGATGTGGCCTGTTACACCAGGGCCCCTGACCGCATCATGAAAGACCTTAATTTGAGTGGGAATGGCCGTTGGAGGATGCATGAGGGCCCCTTTAGAATGAAAGACGGCTTATAGTAACAAAATTTTTTGAGCGTGCTTTGAGAGTCGGAAGGCATCACCCGCACTGGCTGAGGGGATCACCCTTTCCCATGACCTTCGTCCGTAAAAAGCACACAAACTTCTTCTTTGGGACTAGCGCATGGGGCTAAACCACAATGGGACTCCTGCCAGGGTACCATCCGGAGCATTTCGAGGCGAAGCCAAAAGCTGGTCTATTTCAAGACTTGGCCGCCTGGTTTTCGCTGGGGAGCGACGCATGGGTGCGATCTCTCTCCTCGACAACCGTGCAGCCACCCAAGATGGAGACATCGAATGAGCCCTTGCGGCTCGAGACACTCACCGCGCAGAAAATGTTGACCATGCGCAAACCGCAATCGAGCCCCGAAGCGCTGAACCCCTCTCCACCTTTCTCTCGAGACCAGGACATTACTTCCTTGGAAACCTGCCTCGCGAATCTCCCCGCCTCTGCCATGGCCCGAGGGAGGTCCATCCGCCCGGCCCGAGACCTGCGCTTGTTTCTCCAATCCCAGCTCGAGCCGTGGAGGATCAATCGCATCGACAAGTACCTCTGGTTCGCGCGCGACCGCCTCCTCCAAGCGCGCTCGCTCCACCGCCACGCCGTCGCGCGCCGCCAGGTCGTCCTCACCGAGAATCCCAGCGAGCACCTCATCTCAGACTACTCCGTTGTCTTTGTCAAGCCCCTGCCCGAGTACCTTCTTTCGTTCGACTTCTGGGAGCACCACATGTGCTGCGACCACGCGTTATACTCGGACGCGTGTGGCCTCCTGCTATCTTACACCTGGCTGGTGGCGTACAAGATTGATTTCGACATGGCCCGCGAGATGCGCCTCCTTCCGGAGGGATTGACCTGGCGCGCTTGGACTTCACTGGTGGCTGCCTTTCTTGACCATCTGGATGCGTCACAGGGGCGGAGTCTCATTGGTAAGAGGTACCGGTATGGCGAGCTGCGAATGAGTAGGGTCAACTACATCTACAAGTTTGTCCCGTCGCTGTGGCTCAGTGCGGATAACCCTATGCGTGGCTTCATGCCAACGTCGATGTGGAACGGCTCGTTTCGGGATCGCAACATCGCGCGGCTACTGGGGGTTTTTGTCTTCTTCTCGCTCGCACTCTCAGCCATGCAGGTTGGCCTTGCTACGAGCCCGCTAGCTGAGCAGTCGGCTTTTGTGGACGCTGCGTATGGCTTTGTGGTGGCTTCGCTGTTTGTTGTTGCGTTGTGTGCGCTGTGTGCGCTGGCCGTGTTGGCATGGCATGTGCGGTACAAAATCATTTTGCCTTGGTCTGTGGGACCAAAGGAGATTAGGGGGGTGTATGATATTCCCTAGTAGGATCAACTCAAGGTATGTCGGTGGAATAAACCGCTTATTCCTAGACGCCATGGTACCCATTGAGCTAAGACAGCTCGAGTGTTTTACCTAGGTAAGGTTACCTAATATGAAGGAACAGGGCTTAGTTTTTTGAGCTCACTGGTAGTTTTTGGGCAGTTGCGAAATGCGGGCCCCAGGTAGCGCTGATATTTGATCCATGGCGGCTGTGTCCAGGGGCTAAGGTCTCAACGCCAGCATGGGAACCAATCAGGTCAGCGTACATCAAGACTAGGAGTCCGATCCCGCCCCTGACGATCCACCAGCCAGGGGTGCTGCCTGGTGTCCAAGCCGAGTCCTCCACTCGCGACGCACTCCCGAGTCCGAGGTGATTGGAACCGAAGCACCAATTCACCGTTTAAGTCCCGGCCCGCTCCCGCTTCCTTGGCTTGCGAGCGACCGAGACTTTCCAGTCAATTTCACCATCTTCAAAGCAGTGACGGAAAAATGACCGAACGGCGTTCACAATGGGCAACACCTACGGGGATGATCGTGTCCCTCATAATAGGGATTCTGCTCGCCGTCGGCCACGACCAGTTCTACCGACGTCTTGATGGCACGTTCGTCAGTGGCGGCGATGGTTTGGACTGGAATGCCAGCCCCATACCCCAGGAGTGGGTGATTCGCATCGGCACGGCCTTCGCTTTTCTCGCCAAGACGTTTCTCGTCGTCGCAGCTTGTGTCGCCTATTCACAGAGGATGTGGTATCATCTCAAGACGGACGAGTTTAGGATTCGACAGATCGACTCCCTAACCAACGCGCTGGTTGACGTCTTCAGTTTCCGACATGTGGCTCTCTGGGTGCGGGTGCCGCTACTTGCTCTGATCGGTATGGTGGCATGGCTGTTGTCCATCGTCGCAGTCATCACCCCCGGCACGCTCGTGGTACTCCCGCGTTTCACATCCAACGCGACGCTCCTCCAGGTCCCCCAGCTCTCGTACAATCTTACCAACTGGGCCACCACCCTACCCGCGAACGGCGACTTTGGCTTCCAAGAATCCTCGGCCGCCGTCCGTCGCACCGCCTTTGCCTCAGCGACATCGGGTACAATTCTCTCCATACCACATGGCTTCGTCAACATGACATACGAGCTTACCTTCCCGGCCCCCGCCATACAATGTACGCCGGCAAATGATACAATCGTTGAAGCCGTCCGCGCTATGGCCGTCAATAATACCGGGTCAGGCGGGACCGTCCGTTTCCTCAGCTGGGCCGGTGATACCACTAATGTCCTCTTTCTTGCTGGGAAGCAGTGGGATCTTAACACCCCTCCGAGTCCCGCACTAGACATGCTCTCGCCCGACTCAGCCAAGCTCTTCTTTATGTCGGCACAAGGGATTGTCCCGCCGGAAGAGACAAACCGGTGGCGCAATGTGACGCAGTGCCAACTCTACAACGCAACCTACACGGCCGTGTTCTCCTTTTCCGATGATGTTCCGCAACGTATCGAGTTCTCTGAAGTACGGCTGGGGGAGAAACTGCGTGCGCTGTCCAGGCCGAACATCACCAAGACCGGATTGCTACCGGCCGATGGCGAGCACATGGCGTACCAGTCTATTATGGACGCCTTTGGAAAGATCTTTGTCGGCGCGGAACATGGGCGGGGCGGGCCGCAAGTGACAACATACGGAACGTCGTTCAAGCTGACGAAGGTGAGGTGGGAGGGTATGGAAACCATGCAGAGGGATCTGGAGGAGTTGTTTCGTAACATTACGCTGAGCGCCTTTGCAGCAAATGAGTTAGTGTGAGTACCCCTTCTTCCGACACACGCATCCTCGTTTTGGGTTTGCAGACTGACGCTTTACCATCTAGGCTCGACAGCAAGCAGACCTCTCCTGTTTCGGCGACAGTGGTTACGTTTCCTCCCTCGTACCAGTACAACCCGCGGGACCTACTCATCACCTATGCCGTTGCCGTGGGGCTCACCTTGGTGGCGACAATCTTTGGGCTGCAAGCCATTTGGCTCAATGGCCGCCAGACATACTCCAGCAAGTTCTCGACATTTATGCGCGTCACACGGCCGAAGGGGCTGGATCATATCGTGGATCACTCGGACTATGGATCGAACCCGCTTCCGAAGAAGGTTGGCGATGCAAAGTTTGCCATGGATCGGAATGGGAATGTGATTCTGGTGCAGGAGGAATTTCCTTTGGAATACGTGTCTCATACTGAGGCCCCCAAGAGGTGATGAGTGTTCGTGGGGCGACAGTGTGTAATATCATCAGGAATATAGACGGTGCTTTGTTGACTTGGTCCAGAGGGCGGGCTGTCTAAGCGGTTGGCGTTAAAATCGGGTTGCCACGAATTAGCAAGGGATAAGTAAATAGGCCGCAGAAATAATACATTACAGCAAATTTGAATGAATATACCTCGAATCTAAAAGAGGAGATATTAACACACTGACCGGACAGCTCCTCATACCTACGGTCAGACGGCTCTCAAAGCCCCCTGAATCCCCGCCCGCGAGGGTAGTCTCGACCGCTTTCCTCTAGATTATTTAGTCTTTGCAACCAGGCACTGCTGCCTCCTTTTGTAATCCTCGAGCCTCAGGCCCTTCAGGTCGTCTAACCACAGATACCGACATCGAACATCCCCGGTACCAGGCCAAATCACCCCCCAATTGGCTTCAGATTCGGCCTCGGCCCCGGCGTCGCCAAAACATTCCCATAACCGGCCCCAGAGCCATCCTACTCGTCAATGGAGAGATGCACATCATGCCCCGTTGGATAGACAGTATCACCAACTTTGACACCCCCGTTGGGCGTCTCAGTCGTACTGGCGTCGCGAACGGTAGCTGTCTTGGTGAACACCTCACAGAAGGGCTCTGTTGCCGAGCCTGCAGTCCAGCAGGTCCAGTGCCGCCCATCACTGTCTGTAGAAAGAATATTGAAGTCGTTGGCGGTAGCAGGGTTGGTTGTGGCAGGGCTGGTGGTTGATTGTTGGTTGTTGGTTGTGATAGTGCTTGGGTCGCTGCTGGTAGTGGTGCTTGTGGATGGGGCCGCTGTGGTTGAGCTGAGGTTGCTTGTGGTATTACTTGTGGTGATTGTTACGAAGGTTGTTGGCGTTGACTCTGTGGATGGTAGGGTAGGGCCGGGGGAAGGTGAGGTTTCTGGTGGTGTTGGCCCTCCTGACCTGCTGTCACCTGTGGATAGGAGGGTTGTGCTGGGGGAGCTTGAAACTGTTAGGGACGTTAACGATGTTAGCGTCACGTTGTTTGTGGAGGGGATCGCCATGCTCGGGCTATTCATCGTCGGTGGTATTGATGATACCGGCTTCGTCTCCGGGTTGCTGATGATTGGAAGTTCAGTTGTAGGCAATGTCGTCTCTGCGGATTGAGCCGTTGTGTTTTGGACACTGCTGAGAACTGCAAATGGTACCGTTGTTATCGATGCCAGTGTGGTGTCCTCTGTGAAAGATTTGGCTGTATCCGAGAGGCTGGTGGTGGTAGAGGGCGCCGTAGTCGATATTTCCTCGGTTGATGAGACGGGTATGTCAACATCGCTGCTGGTAGTAGGGAGCGTCGTGCTATCCGCAGGCAAGAAGGGCGTGACTGAGAGAATACCTGAAAGGGGATAGGTCGATGGCACGGTGAAGCCCTCAGTGGCTGACGGAGACATTTGACTGGGCGGCGTGGGCGCCATGAATGGAGGAGGACTGCTCCCTTTCGATGTTGTTTCCGCTGTACAGTTGGCGGTGGCAATGACGGTGAGGATGACGAAGTCAGTTGCAGTTCTTGTTTTCTTGGCAGTGTTCGAGACGAAGTAGGTTGCGGTTGTTTTGTTAGCAGTGAGAAACTGGGAACTCCAGGATTCGGGTGGGACTTTGGGTGCCGTCATCTCCTCAAGACTTGTGGAATTGTCCGTGGTCGTTGAGGGGGATACGGCGAGCACAGCAGGCGCGGCGGTAACGACTTTCTTGACCTTGATAGTTCTCGTAGCGGTGCTGGCGCTGTCGGTGGTGGTGACTGTGACAGTGCTGCTGTACGACTCATCGTGCCCCGACGATGTGGAGGTGGTTGGATACGAATTTATCCAGACAGTCACCGTATCGGCTTCGTGGATTGCTTCTATCACGGTTACAGGGTCGTTATTCGCTCTTGGGTTTAAGGGGTTTAAGGGGTTGCTGGTTGCGACATCACGGCTGCTGCCGAGCACACATGTCGGTTGGTTAGGGCAAGCCCCAGCTCCCGATACGGCCGTAAGACTGGAGAGGATGGTGGTGTATATCTGCTTTATAGTGCGAGGGAGCATTTTGTTCTTAAAAAAGAATATGGGAAGCCCTGTGCTGAATGCGATAGGGAGTTTGCAAGGCGTCACGCCGTTTAGCACCCGGAGACGGTATTCCTGGGCGGGCGGCTTTAGCAAAGGGAGAAACGAAGAACAGAAATTGAGCGCGCTCAAACCCGCGGAAAACTGTATATATATTCTAGTTCATCCAATTCACCATTGCCTACATCTGTGAGTGACAGACAAGAAGGTGGCAAGACGGTCTGGTGACATGAACCAGGCGCCGCTTGGTATGAGTTGGCTCAACTCTATCTGCATGTATCTGCCCAGTGACAATGGTCGAGTGAATCATTACCTCAGGTATCGAGACAATGATTGGCTAGAGGAGAAGTTTGGACGGTGAATAGGCCTGACGGCGAAGCTGTCACAAAGCTCCACGCCTGCGGGTGATTGCCTCTCCTGCGACACCGCCTAGAAGTGAAGAGAAGACGATGAAGTGGGTCCATGGGATGGCTGCGTCAACGCCCATGAAGTAGATGCCTGATTCTGCCAGGCCACAAGGCAAATAAGGTAAGGTAGGTATGATCCAGATATGACACCGCCACTCTTTAGATCAGGGCTATCGTCGGTCATTTCAGATGAAGCCGAAATCGGTCGTCGCTCACACCCTCTCGGCCCAACTCATCAAGCCATGTCAGACCCCGATCCAGGAACACGTGAGGTCAGGCACCTCAGTTCAAACCAGGTTTTTCACATGTGGGGGGCGGCCCTCAATTCCAAAGTCCCACAAATAGACAACGCCAGCGCTCGCGATGCCATCGACAATTTCCCACGACGCACAAAAACCGCCACAGCAATATGTGACCCACAACAGCATTAATATCGCGCTACTAGCACGACATCCAGCCCCGAGTTGTGGTGGTCGCGCAGCTTAGGCAAAATGCGTGCAGTCAATTTCCGTCATATATCCCCCAGTGTCGATTGGCGTATGCGGCTATTCTACTATCACCACTCTCGTACCTCCTGCCGTGTCACGAACCACTTAGGCTTGTGCATTTGTCGGGCCATAACCCCGCAAGCCCAGTTGCTTGTTTGCATCTAAGAATAGGCGTTCGCAATAACAGTTGACAACCCCTCGCCCCCCTTTCCCCGCGTTCCGCCGCACGTTAGGCAACACCACAGTAGCAAAGTCTGCCACAAAGTGTGCAAAATGCTGTCACCATGCAGGCACACATAGTCGGACTTCCGGGCCAGCATCAAGCGCGCCAAGACGGGGTTTTTACTGCAGTACCAAGGTAGCTATCCCTCCCTGACCGCCGTCGCCCCTCTTCACGTCCCAAAAACGCCAATCCATCATCATAGGCCCACGGCGCATACTCCCCATCTGGCGCAGGCTGAATAGCCCTCCCCTTATATCGTCCCGCGCGTTAATCTAATTAGACTTGTGAAAATCGCAGCTGCACGCTTCAACCCCATGACCCGGTCATTGGGAAGCGAAGAAAAGGGCGGGCGAAATGTTTTCCCCGTCGCCATTGAGCCGTCGCTGCCGGGAGGAAGAAAATCTCGTGTTGGCTCCCTATATGTGTGCCACTTACCCCAGGCCCTTCCTCGTGGCAGCAGCGTCGTAGTGTAGTGTCGTCGTCGTCGTTGCTACCGTCGTGTTGCCCGCCGCTGTCAAGTCTTGTCCTCTCCTTGACTGCCTCCACGTGGCAAGGGACCAAGATGTATCGCGCAAACGCCATATGGGCAGCCCTGCTGGCCGGCCTCATCGCCGGGGCGCAGGGTGACTGCGACTGCTACGGGCTGGACTACACCAACGGAGGCTCATATCTCATCGACGGGTACTCGGAGAGCAAGTTCAGCTTCACATCCCAGTTTGAGGGAGGCTGCTTCGATGCCGATATCGTGCCAATTCTCATCTCCCCCGAGGGGTACGGCTACGTCTGCTCCATCGTCCACGCGGCATTGGACCAGGTTGAGCAGGTTTCAACATGGTACGCTACCCCTTGCAAACGATTCTTATTCAGACCAAGGAACTAACACGCCCCCAGCGAGGTCACCTACGCGGACATGAATGACGGCAGCTGGGCCATCGTCGTGCAATCTCCTGAGAACAACTTCGTTGTGCAGCGGGAATTCAACCTCACGGCCGGCGGATCCGCCACCACCGTGGTAATCACCGTAACCCCCACGGTAACCGTCGGCGTGACCAGCACGGTCCCCGGCACCACGGAGACGCAATGGATCGAGGAGGTTGAGACTGAGTACGCAGACCCGTACGTTGTCACCGGCGACTGCTACTCCGAGACCGACACCGTGATCAACTACATCCCGGG
>Ga0247780_1001159_pt1 | contig 18015 bp, 23 predicted proteins | sample UWRJL079202R5_FD_179927 | JGI IMG/M metagenome (GOLD analysis project Ga0247780, IMG submission 179927) | Plant litter microbial communities from Arlington Agricultural Research Station in Wisconsin, United States - UWRJ-L079-202R-5 | ecosystem: Environmental > Terrestrial > Plant litter >... | reverse complement strand
GAGGGGGGAGGGATGAGACTAGCAATGGAAGGGAGCTTCTCGGTGAAGCGTGATGGCGGCGTCCTCAATTGGCCCGACGATGACCCGGGCAACGGCTTCCGTGGAGACAGTTGGATCGGATTGTTGTGGAGCGGGTGACTGAGCGGGCCGGGGCGGGGGTGGGACTCATATGGCGAGTGCGACGTCGCCCTCTGCGGATGCGCCAGCATTGTCGACGTCGTCGACGAGACCCGCGATGATGCGTAGCCGGGGCTGCTGCCCGTGGAGTATGGTGATCCGGAGGGCTGTTGCGCACCCGCGGGCGGTGTGGGCGTCGGCGGGCTCAGCGTGCTGCTAGCGCTGGCAGCCGTGGGCCGCGGGAACTCCGGGGGCGGCGGAAGAGTGAATGGGGGAAGAGCGGCCCGGGCTAGCGGTCGCCGAGACGCAAATGACGAGGACGACGACGATGACGGCGCTGGGGATTGCGTCGCGGCCATGTTCGCGACAGAGCCTGCTCTTCAGCTGAAGGCCGTGGAGAGGAGGTTGTGGGAGACGGAGAGCTCTTCTGGCGCAGTCAATGCTCGATCTAGCTGAAAGGGACCTGGGTTGCGGGAAAGCTGTGCTGTGGCTGTGTGCCCTGAATAGGCATCGCGCGATATGCGCCTTCTTGGCAGCGTTCGACCCAAGATCAGGCCGACGCTGCAGCTGTCTGCAGCGTCTGCGGCCTGGGTGGTCAATTTTCCTTCCTTTTTGTCGCTCCATGGCCGTCTCTCTCGCGTCATTCGCCCGAGTTCTGGGGCGTCACGGGCTGGCAGATGCGTCCGCTTCCCGCCTGCCGCACTTGATTCCAGGTCTCACAACTGGACGGTCCCCGCCACGCCCCGCTCCTTGGAGCGCGATGGAACTGTATCGGCGGCGGTCATAAATCACTTCTGCTCCCAGACACCCTCTGCCAAGGTTCCGGGACCGTCCTCCGCGTGCATCAACGACGCGCGCCGAAGCGATGCCTCTTTTCGGTGACCCAGCTGAGGAGGCGTTCAACGGGTGCCTGAGCGTCTGAGCGCCGGGTTGGTAGGCCGTTTACCATCCAATCCCGCCCACACTCGGCACCCCGCCCTGTCCGAAGGCTGCGCGAAGACTGCACGGGGCTGCATCAATGGCGCAGGTCAGCCCATGGCAGGGCGGCGGCAACGCTTTGCATGGCAGAATGCCTGCGAGCCACCAAGCCACCATCTCCAATCCTGCGCTCAATCACAACGGCCCCCCAACGCCACTCATGCCTGGCCGGCATCATGGCACAGTCTGGCCCCCGAGAGGCTGCATCGTGCATCGTGATGGGGACGCACTCTTCGACAGGATCGGCAAACAAGTCCCGATCGTTTCTCCAAGCGACCACCCACTCGAATCGGACCTGTTTTCCTAATGAACGACCGCGTTTGATCGCAGGTGACAAAGCGCGACCCGACGCGCGAGACAGCGTCTTCAGACAGCTAGCTTGCGCTGTCGATCCGCTTTGCTCCCCACCGAGACGTGCATTTTCAGCCAGCCCAAGCGGCCCTGTGGCGCGGCCAAAAGAGCGCCCGGGCTGACAGCAGCGATGCCCCGAGCCCATTGGTGCTTCATGCTGGAGAGTTGCATTTGAGGCTTGAAGTCGTCACCCTACCCAAGTTCGGAATTGCTCCGAAACGGTTCTTCGACCTCGTGTCAGACTGCTGAGTCAGGACATTGCCTGAGGGGTGGAAGAGTAGTGCAGCAAATGGCCAGAAGTGGTTGTACTTCCAGCTCTGTCAAGCTCCGGGACCACGTGCAGCTTCTTCAATCACACCCAGATCAACACCAACTCAGCATCCCAGATTCTACAAATCACCTAGACAATCTCGCAAGCGCCGGCCCTGTCTCACCGTCGATTTTCATCAACTGCGACAAAAGTATCGACAAGAGCCTAACAATAAATCTCAGCCGCCGCAGCGAGCCGCTGTTCTCACAGATCTGGCAGCTTCTCCAACAGCTCATCATGGCTTGCCGGGAGCAAAAAGAACCGTCCGGTCGAGGGCCAGCCGATCAATTTGGGTTTCGCCGGGAATTGAACCCGGGACCTCTCGCAAAGTTACTTAGGTTGTTACCCTAAGCGAGAATCATACCTCTAGACCACGAAACCGACCATGTGTTGGTGTTCTGGGATGTTGGTTCGGCTTGTGGTGGTGGGCTGGTTGGTGAACGGGTCCAGTGAGGGTCTGCTGGGCGAGAAGTGGGTTGCGATGTGGACGATCAGTTTCGCACCCATGGTGAGGAAATCTCAAACTGAAGTCCACCCATTGACATCTAGCTTGTTCGGACTTGTTGCAGGTCCCGTGGTATCATGATGTTCTCAGGACCTTGAGAGAGCTGGCGTGAATATGCGTGCTGACACAAACAGGCAGTCGCAAGGTCCATGTCACTCAGCAGCATCCTCAGGCGTGGCTTGCCACGTGCAACGACCTGTATTGGATAGGGGGCAGATAGTCGTTGATCTTGAACTGTTTCGGGTCTCTTCGGTTTCAACACTTTCTAAATCCTGTGATTCCTCTATCGGACTCTCACACTCCGTCCGTCGCGAACGAGCTTTGTGGCTGCTACATACGGCTGAAGTCTCGACTGTGCCGCATTGTTGCCTGTCCCGCCCGCGGTCCCAAAGCACCTTCCAATCGCAGTGGCTATCTGGCCGCTGCTATTGGGCGGGTGAGTCACGATGCTGTCTGCCTTCCGAGTTGCCTTGAAAACCAGAATGTACAGCGCATAACCGAAACAGAATCGCAAAACACCATCGCGTAGACGAAGGATTCTGTTTTTGTGCGACGCGACTACGGTGCAGAGACTAACCCCGCCTTTGCTCTATTTGCGAGCTGGGAGTTCTTGACCGCGTGTAAGAGGAACGTGATGGTGATCCTAAGACGTACCTGCCTCCTTTAAATACCGCGACGTCAGAACCTTGCAACCTGGAGCCACCAGCTAGAACGAAAATATCCAACACAAGCTTGACTTTCGCGAACCGACCAGAGCCGCGCGCCACACGCTTAGGTACCTACAGCAAAATCAAGGCCAAAATGACCGGAACTCTCTCCTCCAGCGAGCAGTCGGTCGGATACACCCGCGGATTTGGCTCGTTCCACTTTGCACCCGTTGACGAAGATGGCCTTCATGTACATCGTCGCAGAGCGAAGGCAGCCGCAGCCGCAGCAGCTCCCCTGGTGAATCCGACAACGATGTGAGTAACCAAGGGTCACCACTCAGCCCATCCTTCCATTGCCCCTCGAGATTGCGCTAACACTAAAGATTGCTCTGATCTCCAGTCCTTTGACATTTCCCTTCATGAAGCTGCCCCTCGAGATCCGCAAAAAAATCTACGGATGCTTTGTGGACGAACTCCGCGGAGCGGCAAAGGGTGGCGCGCCGCAGCGCCGAACTGTGAGCAGTGAGGGTGGACCACCCCAGCGATCCGGCCATAACAGTCTCCATTTGTATGTCTTTGACAAGTCCTTCGACCCCTGCAACCAGGATGACAACGTGGCGCACGAGCCGATGCTCGTTGAGGGTCTTCCCGACCAGCGCAACCTCGATCCTCGCGCTGGTGCCGACACAACAAAGCCTATGGATGCCTTGGAGATATACAAGTCTATCCAGAGCGGCGAGCTTGACGAGAATGACCCGAATTTCCCCTCTGCTTGGAAGGATATTCGCCGCAGAGAAGAAAGGTTCAAGTTGCCTTGGGAAGATGAGGAGCCAGAGGCAACAATGAGCGATGCTGAGGATAGCGACGCTACTGACTGGGACTCCGATGAAGCCGAGATTGCGGAGAACCTCAAGCGAAATGTGAAGCCGCTTGTCGAACGTGACGGCTCTAAAGTAGCTAAGGTCAAGCCTGTGGTAACCAAGTCTCCCAAGAAGAAGGGGAAGGAAGTCGAAGTCATAGAAATTGTGGACTCAGACGAGGAGAAGGAGGTCGTTCTGATCGAAGATTCCGAGGAGTCCGATGACGATGACTACGATCCACAGGACGACGAGGACAGCTTCGAGGATATCGATGATGATAGTGATGATTCCACGTACCAGGGAGGCGACGATAAAGTCAAGTACCTCGGAAAGGTCACCAAAAGCCGCCCCGTCCCGGATACCAAGCGCTGGATTCCGCGCTGCTATGTCGTCATATACAGCCGGTACCTTACCTCGCCTGACTGCGCTGCTCACCGTGTCGACGACCCCGACGGTCTTGACTACGAAGACTTGTGGGCATGCGATGTCTGCTCGCACCGTGACCCTGCGGCTTATGACAACCTTCGCCGCCTCGCTCAGGTCAGCCCACTGATGACGATTGAGCTGGGTAAGGCGCTATGGCTGGGAGCCACGGCCGAGTTTGATGGACCGGAGACCTTTTTGGCGCTGGCTGTTGAGAGGCCAGCTGTGTTGCCTTGCATCCGCCATGTTGTCCTCAATCTCGAAATCAACCCTATACTGCCGCTCGGTCGGTCAGGCACTGCCAACCTCGCTTCTATGTTGGGATTGGTGTCGGAGAAGATGGATCTGGACTCCTTTAAGGTGCAACTCGATACCCGCGACAGCAACTCTTTCTATGTTGATACTAATCCCGAGCCTGACTGGGGGACTGAGAGTCGCAAGGAATGGGCGCCTCTGTTCCGAGCGCTGCGCACGCGCCGGTTCCTCTTGTCTACAGTGGACATTTGGCAGCCACGGGGTATCGAAGGAGAACAGCCGGGCCAGCTAGAAGAGGTACTGGATGCCTGGTTCACAAGTTTGTTGGCCCAGTGGATGCCTGACTGCCTCCGCGAGGAGAAGGGCATGAAGGGCAAGGAACTGGCGACGGCATCCCTGATCATACCTCTACGCTTGAGAAACTCCAGTGGTCGCCCTTCTCAGTGAAACTGTTTCGGTTTCGCTCTGTCTCGCAATAAGCTGGTCTCAACTGAGGGCATTTCTTGGATCTTTCCTTCTGGTTTGTTTTCTCTCAAAGTCCCCATCTTCTTTTGATATTCTTCCCCAGCTAATTAACCAACTCCCGTACCGCCTATACGATACTCACAATTGTTTCCTTGTTTCGTGCGGATGACGCCTGCGATCTTAGTACTGTCTCTTAATAATTTCTGATTTGTACACTCCGGTTTTTCCGACAGAAATGCAAACAGCATGAACTCGTGAGGAGGCATGTGGCCTGGAAAACAGCCAAAGTCGGTTGCAAGTCTGGTTCTGCCAAGGGGCAAATGAACCAAAATGACGCCAAGGTCATAAAAGCTTTCGGTATGGGGACCTCCATCGTTGATGAGGCGGCCCGGTCGAGAGTGGGCTCGCTCTTGGCACTGTATCTACAACAAGACTGAGGAGCGGCCATGTGCCGAATCACACAGTATCATATCTGGCCGTGTTATAGGGCAAACCGCGGTACTCCAGGTCTTGGGCTCTTGGGCTGCTTGCCCCCGCAATCGAACCAGAGATCTCGTCAGGGCAGAAGCAGAAAAGCCCGGGTGTGCGCCATCGCCGGCAGCCAATGGGTGGCGGCCAACGGTATTTACTTGCCCCCTTGGGCCCAATCGGTAGAAGTCGTCCAACGCCGCGGCAATATTAGCCTTTATCGTCTGCCGCTGCTGCCTCTCACTGTCAGCGCTTCGGTCTTGTCTAGACTTCATCACAAGCTGACAGTGTTTGTCGTTTGTCATTTCGATTGCCCGAAGGGAGCCTAACGAGAACAGGCGAGCGAGCAGGCGAATCCCATGCCAAGCAGCATGCTGCAGTGCATGTAGCATCTGAAGGCGGTTGCGATAATATCCCATGCGAACCATCGGAGCCTCCTATGCCCATGCATATATGGGGGAGGGGTAAGCTGTCTGTCGGTAGCCGTCAGCCAGATGCCGGGTGTCTGTTTGTCTGTTTCAGACTGCTGCTTCTCCTCGCCACTGGCGCTGCAGAGCCCTACCAAGAACGTTACTGCTACCCGACGGTCGATTGTTACAGATCGGCCCTACCTTACCGAGCCAGTGGTCACGTCGATCGCGACGCCTCGGCATGGCGATACTATGGGGACGTGACATTCTTCTGGACAGGTTCCATGAGTAGTGGGAGGGAGCGGAGGGTCGCCAGCGGCCACTGGAGTGTCTGGGCCATTCTGCGGGCGGGAGTCGCGCGGTTCGCATTTACCCGCCACCGCTGCAGCTTTGCAATATCCTCGCATTTATTACAGCCCTTGCCCCGGATCGGATAAAGTCGCGCCCACCACGACCACTGGATTAACTGCCCCAGGGTTATTGCCGGGTCCGGGGCCAAGATGGCTCTAGATTGGAGGCCCGCGCTCGGGAGGCACGCGGTGCGTCTATCGATGATCATCCACTGCCTGAGCAGGCCATCCGCACCGTCCACACCCAGAATGCTCATACCGACCCGGCCTTCCGCAACCCTCATCTCCCTCAACGGCCCTCTGTGGCGATTTGTCTTGGCGTATGCGGCATACTACCCTCCTCGTCGTCTTGTTGGCTGGCCTTGATTGCTTATTCCCCGCGAAGGAGCAACATCTTGTTCGACGCCATTCTTCCTCCCATCTCTGACATTGCCTGCGTCTGATCCCATCTGCAAGTAGCGAGTGAGGGAGCGGGTATAGCTCGTGGCTAGCAATTTTCCCCCGAGCGCTCACTACCGGGACTGTGGGACGGGATCGAACAGGCGTGTCTTGCCCTATTTTTCCGAGCCACATACCCACCCCCCTTTCCCTCCTTAAGGATCCGCACCACCAGGGGCAGACAGGCAGACAGGAAATACCAAAAAGCCGCAACGGAGGGGGTGACACCACCCTACGTATGTTAACCGGACCATCGCCAGCTGCGCGCACCGAAAACACGTCCAAGTCCACCTACATCATCCAGTGACCTGCAAGCAACCAACCTCAAGCAATGCCGGGTGCGATATAGCGGGGCCATGGTTGACGAACACGCCCCCTCGAGACTGAACGCTACGGACTACGCTCCTGTCTTAGCACGCTAACGACGGGACGCGAAAACGAACAAGTCGCAACAGCGCCAACACCAGCGTGAGGTGCGCGAGACCGAGAGAGACACCTCGAAGTCACCAAACTACGAGCACGATGCTCACCAATCTCCTCCTCGGGGTCTTTGTCCTCCTCCTCGCAGCATGCAGCGACGCCCTTGTGCCTGTCGGGCCGCGGCGCGAGCCGGGGGGCGGGGCCCTACCACCACCAGTCAATAGGGTTTTTCGACCGGAGGAGGCGCTTAAGGGACGAGCTGATGCGGCAAAGAGGCCGGGGTATGTGCGTATGCCGGTGTCGAGGCATCTGTTTAATGGAACAGGAAAATGGTCATGGGGATGGCATTGGGGAGGAGGACCTGGCGGTGGGCCTGGCGGGAAGGGAGGTCCGGGAGGAGGCGGACCGGGGTCTCCGCCGGCATATGGCTCGCCGTGGGGACCTGGGGGTCCTGGGGGTGGAGCTCCGGGGTCGGGGTCGCCATGGGGGGCTGGTGGGCCTGGGGGAGGAGGCGGTTCGGGGACGCCGCCCGGGGCAGGGTCGCCTGGGGGCGGTAGTGGCGGTGGGAATCCGTACTGGCCGACATATGGGTCAAAGCCGACAGCGTCGGTTGTCACTTCGGTAACGCGGCCTACCTGGGCGGCACCTTCGGGATGGCCCGGGTGGCCAGGGTGGCCAGGGTCTGGTGCCAGCAGCTCATCAGTCTCTGTCGTGCCGACAGTCACGACAAAAGTGAAGCGTTCGGAAGCAACGCATGGCTCGGAATTATCAGCTGAGGTTGCACCGCGCGCGATGCAACGGCGAGAGCAACAAGAAGACAGGAGGTGGGGATGGTCGTACATAACGGATATAGGAGGCATTGCATACATCATTGAGTGTGAGTACCCTTTCATCGTCTGCCCTGCTTCAAAGCAGGCACAGGGCGTAGAACTGACAAGATGCTCTCGACAGTGGAGATAGGAACACCGCCGCAACTTATCAAAGTTTTCATCGATACCGGGTCATACGAGCTGTGGGTCAACCCACGATGCAACACGTCTGCAAGCTTGGAAATTTGCAAGAACCACGGGAACTACTACCCCAACCGATCAAATTCGTCTTCGTATGTCGGCGGGGACTTTGCCGTGACATACGGAACTGGTGCGGTCAAGGGGAGCTACTGGTCTGATGTTATGAGTGTAGCAAGTATGTGCCCCTATTCCCCTTTTAGACGATGCCGATGACACTGACAGCCGTCTGCTTGTAGTGTTCAAAATTCCCTCCGTGCAATTCGCCGTGGCAAACGACAGCAACTACACCTTCTCGGGCATCTTGGGCCTCGGATACGCCTACCCGTATTCAATCAACTATCCGAGCATATTAAACTTGATGGTTTCGCAGAATATGATTTCGGCGCCGATATTCAGCGTCGGACTGGGTGGCGATGGTGATGGCTTTAGTATGTTTCTCCTCGAACTGCTGTACCTTACGTGATCAAAGACTAACATCTTCCAGGCGAAATAATCTTTGGTGGCGTCAACAGATGGAAGTTTGCAGGTCCGTTGGAGCCAGTACCAATCTGGCCCCCCATCTCGCAACAAGACCCAGCCTGGATCCAGTACGTGTTCCTCTCAACCCCCGCGCCTCCCCTCAAAGTCTAACATGCCACCAGATACTGGATCAATGTAACCTCCGTCGGCGTCACCAAGCCCTGGTCCCAGGGCGAAACCTACACCCAGCTCGACACCTTCACCATGCCCTGCCTTATTGACACAGGCTCCACCCTCTCGTACATCCGCCCCGACCTCGTCGCCGTAATCGGCGACAAATTCAACGCCACTGTGGACAACGCAGGAAATTACATCGTCAACTGTTCGCTGCGCGACAAGCCCGGCACGGTTGACTTTGGTTTCAACCGCGGCCGCATGGTGATTAACATCCGGTATAAGGACTTCATCTTCCAGCAGTATCCGGGCCATTGCATGCTTGGGGTGCAACCTGCCGATGCGGGATCGACGAATTATGTGCTTGGGGATACTTTCATTCGGGCGGCTTATCGTGAGTTATTCTGAACCTTGTGTCTTTTTTGGGGGGGGGAGAGTTGAGCTAACAGGACGCCCAGTGGTATTCGACCAGCAATCTGACGTGATATGGATGAATCAATACTATAACTGCGGAGACCAAGTTGTCTCTGTGGGGCAGACGGCGAGAGACACGCAGTACATAGTGGGGGCGTGTTAGTGCTCCAGTCGTTGATGGATACAAAAAGCGAAGGGCGGGCGAGCAGGCGAGGTAGTAGGTTGTTAGATGCACCGGGCTTGTAATCACATATCTACCTACATTTCAAGACGGAAAGGGGCCTAGGTGCAGGGCGTTGTTCGACTTCATTCATGATTGCTGGTTAGGCTGCTTAAGAGCGTCTGCATATTCCGATTTACTGTCCATACTTATGTATATCATGACATTGATAGCATTATTCTGCTAGTATACGTAGGTAGCTAACAAATCCTGGCACCATGACGGGCTTTACACAGACGCCGCGGTCTGCTTGAACTGCCACCAGTCGAAATTGTAGTTGCTGCCGGAGAACTTGAAGAACAGATCCTGCTTCCCCGTGGCACCAGTGACGGGACACGAGACGGTCTTCCACGTCTGCGCGCCACCAGTGGCATCAACGGTGCACGTTGCGATGACCGTGCCGGTCTGGCTGCCGACGCGGAGCTCGATCTTGCCGCCGGAGGCGGCGGCAGCAACACGAACGTCCACGGAAGAGGCTCCTGTGCCGAAGTCGACGCCCTTGACCTTGATGTAGTCGCCGTTGCTGATGGAGGTCACGTATATGCCGCCATCGCTCTTGGCCGCAGTCGTCAGGCCGGACGAAAAGGCAATTGTCTCGGCCTCGACCTGCTGGTACGGGTTCAGGGGCTCAATCTGCGGCGCGCCCGCGTCCGTCATGGTAAGCTTTGGGATGCTGCCGTCGGAGTTGTAGGTGAACTTCTCCACGCAGACGGAGCGGGAGTAGGTGCCGCCTCCGGGGAGCGCGCCGTTGTGGTAGAAGAAGTACGAGCCGCCCTTGTAGTCGATGATGCCGGCGTGGTTGGTGAACGACTTGCCCTGCGGCGCCATGATCTGGCCCTTGTAGGTCCACGGTCCAGTCGGCTTCGTGCTGGTCGCGTACTTGATATCCTCGTTGCCGCCGCCGGAGCCGGAGTAGGTGAGATACCAGGTGCTGTTGCGCTTGTGGAGCCAGGGGCCCTCGATGAAGTTCTGGACCGAGGTGCTGGTGAGCGAGCCGCTGTAGGACAGCATGTCCTTGTTCAGCTTGACGTAGTAAGCGCCGGAGTGGCCCCAGTACATGTACGCCTGGCCGTCATCGTCGATCCAGACTGTTGGGTCGATGCCCCCGTTTGCCAACAGATGCTTGCCCAAGGCGTCCTTGTATGGCCCAGTGATCTTATCGGCCACTGCAATACCGATGGCATACCCTCCGCTGTTCTTGGTTACCGGCACGTAGTAGTAGAACTTGCCATCCCGCTCGATGACCTGGCCGGCCCACGCGTCTGCCTTCGCCCAGCTGAACGTCTTGAGACTCATAATGACGCCATAGTCCTTCCAGTTGACCATGTCCGTTGACGAGTACAGTCGCCAGTCTCTCATATCGTAGTTCTTGGCGCCGTTCTCGTCATGGCCGGTGAACAGCCAGACCGTGTTGTTGTACACGAACGGTGCCGGGTCAGTGGAGTAGAGGGTCTGGATGATGGGGTTGTCGGCCCGTGCGACATTGACGCTGCCGCCGAGGAGGACGGCCGTGACGGCGATGCCGCTGAGCATCGACTTAGTAGCGCCAAACATCATCAGAGAGCGCTGGTCGTGCGGCTACTTGGATCAGGTAAGCTTGGAGTTGCGTCCCTGGAAGCTACCACTCGTCGCCATGTTCAGCATTTGCGGACAACCATGTACTTAAATTAACATGCAAATGTGGATAGTAGGCACGACTCGATGAGATTCCAGTTTCCCCGTGGGTATAGCGAGCTTTCGGACAATTCACGATGAGCGGCATCCGCCTCCGAACGAACGGGTCCCCGGATTGGAGCGCGAGAACTACCTGTCAGGGCAATTACCAGTCCCAAGCGCCGCCGCGGAGGATTGGTTGGGTAAATTGGATTTACCTTGGTATGGTCACTCCGACCCTCGAATACCGGCGCCCAGAAAGACTGGTTTTGACAACCGCCGTTCCGACTTGCCGCGCAAATTGTGCATCTGACGAAGTTGTTCCGACGAAAAGCAAATATGTCGTGTTTGAGTCCGAGTACCCCACGATTTCACAGAACGCACGCACTTGCACTGGTGCGGCTATCCTTGGATAGAGGCTCTTCTTGGCATGATAGATCGATCCGTTACTTTCGCGGGTGAAGCGGGTAGTTATTGTCGGGCCCTGTAAAATCCGTAGTTGTAGGGCTGCGAGTCGCTATGATCCCGGCCGCGAAAAGTTTAGCGATGACGACGCCAGCCAATAATATCGAGTAGTTCGCCCTTCCTCGCTGGGAGCTTCAAGCGCATGCTGTTGTGTAGAAAGTTCATATTGTATAGTCGACCTAGACAAGCCCGCTCTTGAGCCAAAGCACTCCTCCGTCTTGTGACAGAAGGGTGAAGGCAAGAAGGAGGGTGACGCTTTTCCGCTGCCAGAGACGAACACCCCAGTCCGGCCCAAGACAAGAGCTCTGAACAGTGCGCAGGAGGTTTTCTCACTGTGCATTCCAAACCTGGGCGAGGTAGAGTCTGGCGGGAGTAGCTTCCGTGAAAGACTTGAACAAAGTGGGAAACCTGGAAGGCCGGGAATGAAAAAAGTCGCCAGCGAGGGTTACCCATTGTCCTAAAGTCTTTCCCTGCCATTCTTTGACCGGTACGCAGACGCAGGCCGTGCGAGGTCCCACCAGAAGCCTTTTCGCACCGAGCGAGGCCCCTCTGCAGGCCTTCGCTATGCGCGGTTCTGAACTTCAACCCTCGCGCACTTAGCACCGTAGAGACCGCACCATGCTCACTATCGAGTCCGATCACCCAACGGCCGATGCCCAGTACGGTCCAACTGTCTGCCCCCGGCCACAGTCAACAACCGGGCCCTAGTCGTCCGAGATACTAAAAGCATCAGCACCGATCGCGAGACCGCACAGAGTTCGCAGCCACGACCGAAACCAGATGTCACGAGAATCAGCAAAGGGGTCGGCGCCGAAGCCATACGATAATGTATCTACCTACTCTTGAGGAAATCCGGCAGCCGTCCACTCCATCCTATCCCTCAGGGCGATCTTTAACATTCCGCGAATATCCACGGCTCGTTGCTCCTTTCCCAACGCCCAGTGCGCAGACATCGGCAGCTGTGGGTCGTTCAACCCGTACGGTATATTAAACATGGGGATTTGCGAAGAAAGACAACCCTTCCCGGACGTCGCCGGAGTTGCCACTGGGTCAGATTCTGACCGCGTCTTGCCCCTCGACAAGGATTCCGCGGCGGCACTATCAAGGACTAAGCTTTTTCGCGTACCCGCACACGTTCGGCGGTAAACATGCATCCTCGTACCTCATTATCGTTCCTAATGGCCCCTTCCTTGTCGACGCGGTACCTAGCACCTTATCTACCAATGGCTTTGTCCTCGACACTATGACCCCCAACGTGACATCAGCCGCGCCGCACATATCGTCGGTATAGAAACGGTGGCCAGAGAATGTGACTGGTTAGTGCAGCCTTTTATCTTAATGACCTGGAACTGAGAGAGCGGATGCTCGAGTATCCAAACTTGGTGAGAAATGCATCGTTGCAATTTGGTTCGAGAATACATTTAGCTTGCGGGGCCAGGCGACAGTGTGTCACTGAGCGGGGGCGGGTTGCCTTGGTGCTGTCCGGGGATGGAGGAACGGGATGTGAGGTGTTTTGTATGGCGTGTATATACCTACGCTGTATGTTCTGCGACTGGCCGGGGAGGGAAAGTTCTTGCTGGTTCGCGGGGGTTACCTCGATGGGTAATGGAGGTAGACTCACCTGAAGTATACTTGGAAAGAGGTCACTCATGGGCCTCTTTACGATGAGGTTTTTGGTTGGTTTGATTGGACATGGGGGTTACACGACCGTTACAGCGTTGTGCCATGGGTTGCAGTCCTTATTGGGAGCAAGCCGCTAGGTGCAAGGTGGGCGGGGCCTTTAGTTTGGCGATGTATTGTTCTATGGGGAGACTCACAGGAAGGTAGGAAGCAAGCGTCGAATACTGTCGCGAGAAATATTGACAAGCAACACGAGGGCGGATACCTCGACCGCTGACAGCATTGCGGCGTGTAATACTATCGACGGCTTGACTCAAACTCAACCCACTCAGATCCAATAGGTTCCGGAGCAAGGTGAGTAAAAAGCACATTCTCAGCCGAAACGCCCAGACAAATAAAGCTCTCCTGTGGAGAAAACTCAAACCGTACCTATCCTTTGTCTGTCGCTTTAAACTACAGACAAAACTTAGTCGCCAAACCTCAACACAAACTGAGACATGATATAGGGTTTTCCATTGCTATTTATCTGGGTTTCTTCCGCCGGCTTCTGCATCAGGCCTCCCTTTCTTTTTCATCTCCCAACTACGAAAACTTGATCCGTTACCGAGACTTCCACAAATTTCGACCAAGGGCGTAATCATTCCTCTTCGACAAACAAAATGTCACAAAACATAGCCAAAGATGCGTCCATTTCGGGCAGAGCGAACACATCCCTCCTGCCCTCTCACCCGCCACCCACAAATAACAGCGCCAGCGCCAGCGCACCCCCATTTCACATCATCGGCACCGGTACCTCCAGCATCGTCTAGGCGGCTAGGCACCACACCGCCGCTCCCGAGCCCCGGCCCTTTGCCTCCGCCATCAACCCACCCTTCGCCTTCAAGATTACCCGAGGCACCGATCAAGAAGCCTTCCAGTCTATCAGACAGGAAACTCAGAGTGCACAATCCCTCGGAGCTCTCTACCTCGCCCAAGAACACCGCATAAGATCCTCCGGCCGCGGTGATATCCTCCGCAGCGTTAACCGGCCGCGTTTTGGGGGGTACTTTATGCCCCTTGAACAAACTAAATGGGCTCCCTATCTGCATCTGTTCGGCCCGGGTATCGCGCCGTGTTACTCGGTACAAATGGAGCTTATACGCCCTTTCGGGTCGTGGCTGAGGCGTCACCTGGTGAACCGCCTTTGGCGACATACAGGTAGTACCAGCCCGCCAATAGATGAGGAACTTATCTCCAACCCGCCGATAGATGAGGGCCATATCTCGAACGAGCACTGCCTTATCAAACCATACCCTGGGTCGGTGAGGGGAGGGCTGAGGGAGCGGCCGATCCAGTTCGGAGAATTGAGGGACTTTGTCATGCACTAGGAGGACATGGTCAAGTTTGGGCTGCTGATGGGGGAGTATGCGGAGGCCACGGCGGATAGTTTTGCCTGGATGCTCTGGGTGAGGAAGATGGATGGCGAAGGGGTCGATTACGTCCTGGGACCATGTCGGGAGAGCACTCTACTAGCCCCTCTGCTAGGCTTAGGTCCGGTTCCGGCCCACGGGGACAGTTGCTTTGATGCGCCGCTCATTGGATTGCATGATTTGTGGGTGTTGGACTTTGACCTGTGCCAGCGCTTGGATATGACGAAAGAGGGGATGAACAAGGCAGCGGATGCGTTTTGGCGGAATAGCCCGTTCTATCCACGGCCAGTGCATCCGCCCAGTGCTGAACAGGGGCTGTGGAAACCGTTTGTGGTCCGGTTTCTGGCGACGAGTGAGGTGCTCCTTTCTGAAGAGGGCAAGAATGATCGACAGCTTCCGAGGGTATTGATCCATGAGATCATTCGGAGGGCTCATGTCTAGAGGAGAGGAAGGCCCTGGTAGGCTGTCACCCGGAACCTGTATCGTTTTCCATAGTGTACGATATATTCTTAGATACCCAGCGAGATACCAACATACAGGAACTGCATCTTCCTCTTCCTACCTCCGCTTTTCAAATCGCAAGTAACATCGAGATTGATTGTTCACACCACACGCGAGTCTTACACAACTCAGCAGAGTCTCCGAAATAACTACTTGTCCCAGAGCAGATCGACCATCACGATCACCGAACACCCAGTCGTTCTTGATATACCAAAAATAGAGCAGCGGTAAGCAAGCGAGCTGAGAGGCTTCCAGACCATCAGCTAAAAGCATCGACAACCCAAACCGGCGCCCGGATGGAGACCGGCACCAGCAAGACACCATCCCGACAGCAGCGGAGACGCCATCCCAACAGAGATCGGCATCAAGGGAAATCAACCCGACTGGCTACTGGTAGCCAACTCCGTCAGCCTCAAGATAAGAACCAAACCCACCTCAAACCCCCACAGCTAAACAGCTATCTCACACAAACCCCGGAAGACATCCCCTTATGACCAACCCACGCCATTCTCATATCCACTCAGCTAGGCACTGCCAGGGTATGGAGACCATAACCACATGCAGTGCATCTCACCCCACAGTCAACTGCATAGCATACTCCATCGTCACGGAAAGCAGTTCCTCAGTCCCAGGTTATCTCGTTCGTTACCAGACGGCGAGCGGCGGCAACATCTATTTTTGGGGCCACACTCCTCGTTCTCGAAAATGCACTGCACTTCATGCAGTGTTGCAGCCCCCCCCCCGTTCTGACGCTGGCGGAAAAGCGGTACACTAACGCCATAAGTCCCGAACCTGCCGCCCCAACGCACGCACTGCACGCAACACACGGCGCTACGCGAATATGCGATCCTGTAGGAGCTTAGGGGGACTTATTAGGGTACCAAGTAGCAGAGCAACACGACATGAGATGGCATGACGTCTGCGCTCGCTCCCCGCATGCATTGGAATCAAATGAACCTCCCCCCCTGTTTTCCACAGTGCTCCCTACCTATTCTGAGCTGGTCCTATCCCGCGCTTCAACGTCAGCTCGGGTTGCACGGTAGCCGCGCGCTGCAACACCTGACACAGTGTAACAGAGCAAACATGCGGTCGCAACACTGAGCGGATGGGGGTGAGATATTCCACCTATAAAGCTCCCAAAACCCCCCCAAATCAATCACAGCTTAGATGGTACCGACGGCCCAAGGACCTGGGTAACGCCTTGGCACCGCAACCACGGGCTCCAAAAGCACGGGCAAACCACTCCGCGAACCGACCGGCATTCCCTCTTTGGCTTGTTTGTGTCTAGCAGCCGCTCCTACCTTCCTACCTTCGTACCTTAGCTAACCTCAAAAGACCCTTACGTCCTCGGGTTCGGGTTACCTCACCTTGTTATGTTTTGGTTCTGGTTTTCGGGGATCCAGGGGTGGCGATTTCCCACCTGTGAGGGTTGCGTTCATGTTCCCTACGTAGCAGCAGTGGCGTCGTTGCGTCGGTACACGGATGAACACTGGCATGTGGTGTTGTGGTTTGCTGCCTGTGTGGTGGCCGAGTCCCAACGGCGAGTGTCGATGGTAGGTAATCAGCGGTAATCAGCGTCGTGTGACCACTCCTGGCAAGATAGGCGAACAATTTAAAGCAACAGAGGCGGCCAGGGGGGATGGTGTGAGAGAAAGGAGCTGATTTAATTCAAAAGGTAGGGCTAAGCCGGAGCATTAAGCCGTCGGGGTGGAGTGGTGGAGGGCTAATTCCCGAAGTTCTCCCATCTGGACAGCAGGACGCCGCCTCGCGCCGCCCTAGCTTAAATCCCCTTTGGGGGTGCGGTGATTAAGTGAGCCTCGGCGAGCAAGCCTTGTCAGGGGGACCGGCGTTTCGAAGAGGGCAAAGGCGTTGCATTTGCGGGGTCATGAGTACGAACGGCGGGACGTGGCGTGTAGCGTAGTGTTTGTTGTAAACGAAACATGGTTCGGCATCCTCCCGGGATGCTACCGAGCATCAAAACCAAAGGCGCGCTAGGTGCTCCGTTTGGTACTGCCAAGCGAGCGGTGTGTTTGGCGAGCACTGTGGCTGTATGTGGTGATAAAGAACGCAGTGCTGTGAGTGTCTTGCTGCGGTTACAGGCAAAACTTGTTTGCAGCGCAAGGGAGCTCGGCGTCAGAACAAGCAACGCTTCTCCCGCGGGAGGGGATCGCGGCCTTCGCGGCGGCAATCTGGAAGGCACTGCGGAAGGCCCCACCGCCGCGTGGAACCTTGAGTATGACGAGACGGGCTATGAAAAGCAAAATAAATGCCCGACGGAGCACGCGGGGAAACGGATGGCCACGTTCGTTGAGCCTAGCGAGGGAGCAGAGGGCGAGTAACCTGGAAGCGAGACAAAGCCAATCTAGGTCAGGTAGTTAATGTGGATAGGAGTCCCGGCTGGGGTTATTAGCAGATCTGGCATGGGTCGTCCCATCACGGGCTGTTGCATCACCACTCGCGCCAAAGACGTTGACCTACCCTCACCGCCATCTACAGTCCGTGTCTGCCCAGGGCCGCCGACTCCTGGAGTCGGGAGTTGGGCCCGTCTTGTACCGCCAGCGCGAGAGTGCTCATCCCATCCCGCGCCGAGGTTCAGCCAGGGCCCGGGGAGACGACGCTCTATCTCGAAGTGCCCAAGGACCCAGACGGACGCAGGACCCTGGGAAGGACCTAGAAAGGTGAGACGAGCCAATTTAAAGAGGCTCAAAACGATCTAAGAGCAGGTGTTAAATACCAGGCTCGTCGAGTGACGTGAACGAGGGCGATCGGGGGCCGGTGGTGGGAGCTCGCCGATAAGCCGATGCTACGTCAGAACGACTGGCAGTCACGCAGTCTGGGACGGGAGACCTGAAGATGGGATGGGGGAAAATGGGGCAGCGGCTTGGCGGGGTGGGACGGCGCAGACGGGTTGGCTTGTTGGTGTGGGGCGGGGGAGGCTTGCCGTTTTCGAACTGTCCACCGTCGGTGGCCAAATTCGTCAGTGCCGTGAGGCCCAGCGGGCAGCTGGCGAGTGAGGAATGTCAGCGCCGCAAACGCCAGGGTCCCGGGCCGTCAGATTTTGGGTGAGACTGTGGGCGCGCAGCAAATCAGCGA
>Ga0247780_1001158_pt1 | contig 18038 bp, 15 predicted proteins | sample UWRJL079202R5_FD_179927 | JGI IMG/M metagenome (GOLD analysis project Ga0247780, IMG submission 179927) | Plant litter microbial communities from Arlington Agricultural Research Station in Wisconsin, United States - UWRJ-L079-202R-5 | ecosystem: Environmental > Terrestrial > Plant litter >... | reverse complement strand
CACAGAGGTGAGTCTGAACAGTAGGACACAAATGAACAATTGAATACTAGCGTGAGGAACCAGAGTCCCTCACGGTGGTTGTGGGCACAACCATGGCTATCTATACTAACTAACTGGGAGGTACTTCGTACCTTGCTCGTAGGGTCGCAAATGCTCGTTATGCGAGCACTTTGCACCGCGCGAGCGTTCTGCTCGTGAGGTTTCTCCTGCTCGCGATGCGAGCACTCGGCATGTTGCGAGCAGCACCTCATTGGTCGTAGGGGCTTCGGGTCTTTGCACCCCAGGCCCAGTGCGCCTGGACGGTGTGCACCGTCTTTCCGCACTGTTCCTTCTGCGGGGGATTCGTCGGGCCGCCCCGGCCCAAGTGACGGCCTGCAGGGTCGTCACAGTTGCTAGGGGAGGCTTACTTTGTTACACTTTATAAAACAGATTATAAGAATTTTTTTAGATTGGGGAGGGAAATTTATTTACATTTACATTCTGCTTGTGTAAACGTATAGGAAGGTCTATTAATTAGCAGGCATTCACTCTATCTTATTATATTATATAGTGGACAGAAAGAGGCTGTGAAGAGCTATTAGTAAGCTTTGATAGGCACCTGTAAGTCACTTACAGGTTAATTACAAATAGTAATTAACGTTTGCATAGATAATATTAAGGTACACTGTATTAAAACGATATGCAGTCACGATATTCGTAACGTTTAGAGAGTTATGTAAGATTAGCAGGGAACTTGTAACGCACTGTGTGTAACTACGTAAGACATGACGTGTTTTATCTGTAAGAGAGCTAATAATATTCGCCTGTTAACGGCCCACATATGCAGGTTTAAAAGTGACTAGCAGATTAAGTCGCCACTACATTTGTAACACCTTTTTACGTGTCTATAATAAACCACCACCACGCACTCTACAGATTATAACCAGGTCTGATATAACGCACTTATCTATTCTGCGTCTAGACGATGCCGAACTGTCCCAGCCTACTAAAATACGTCCGAATAACGAACCTGATAATAACGTAATTATTTTAATGCTGGACTAAGCCTTGCAGGTTAACCGCTTCTACGAAGAACTCTACCTCTGCGAGACTGATACGCAGCAATATAACCTGTATATGTAGAAGTGAGATAAGTTACTTAATTAACATACTGGACTGCAGGTCTTAATTGCTGCCTGCAAGCATATTATATCGACTAAGTGCCTTAAGTACAGACAGCAGAAACAGACTAAGAACCGAGACTTAACCCCGCTGTTACTAATAAATAAAGATAACGATACAGCGTAGTAAGATCGCTTTTTTAGGGTGGCTACAGACAGATCTAAGTACCTCTCTGCTTTAAAAAAGGTTATGCGATGCTGAGGCTAAGACATTGTCCAGCACTATTAGTAGGCCTTTAAGAGAGTGAAATACTGGAATTAACTGCGTATTACGGTGTGGAAAGTCTTAGTGTAGGAGGAAGCTATTATTAGTTTAAATTAATTGATATTTTAACGGTTTAAGGATATCTATTAATAGCCAGTTAAAGCTTTAATTAACCTAATTAAATAAGCCGATCTAGACAGTCTTAGAACTTAGTTATGTAAAGATCTAATTCCCTGTTAAAAACTGGTTACTAAAGACTTACCAGATACCTTTAGATTTAATAAGTATAGTCTTATAATTTATAAGGAGTTCGCTACCGACGTACTTAAATCTAACAGCACCGGTATTACAGAGGCGCTAGCAGTTCTAGAAGCTAACCGTACCGACATTATAGGGCCATTAGGGCAGTAAAATACTACAGCGCTAGACATGCTTGCACTCACAGTATCATAACCTAGTTATACAGATTCAAATACGGACGAAATTATAGCTAAAGTTATTAATGCCTTCTTTGCTGATGCTATAACACCTACCAGCTATAACCAATCCAGTACCTGTTCAGCAGAGGATATAGCTGTAACGACTCTAGAGGCTCCTCACTTCCTGGATAACTCTAACGATACAAATACCACTCTTAACAAGCCTTTTAGAATATCACTCTGTGCACGCAAGGAGTTGTCCTACTATAAGCCCTTTAAGGGCGGAGGAGCCTCTAAGCCGAAGTAAGCTCGACTTTCTACCTCAGTCAAGGCCCTAAAGATCCCTCTATAATGCTGTCCAGCTAAAGTCCTATTAACACTCCTATTAGCTTTAAATAACCTATCTTTATTTAATTTAGAAGTAGTAAAGTAGCTCTCTCCTTTCCTCTCACAACTCTACCACTTACATCTCCAGCTCCTCGTAATACAGACGTTAGCTATTACCTTCGCATAAAAAGTGACCCTAATGGGGAACCTAAGTATCTTAAACGCAGTAATACCCTTTAGTATCGATTGCCCTGTCTGTCGACACGCTACCTTACTGCTAGATATTACTAAGCCTGTATTAAAACAGCCCTAGCTTGACACGCCTCTACTGTTCCTTCCTACACTTATAGTGAGACTAGATATTACTTAAGACCGACTGATATACGATTAGATAGCAGATAATACTTACTAAAGATAAGTCTTTACTAAGCTGTAGGAGAAATCTAACTAACATACGCTATTGGAAGACTCCTACAGTAAAGGAACCGATAAACTTATTTATAAGTTACTAGAAAAGGCTAAGTAGCCGAACATAGATAGTAGCAAGGGTGTAATTAAGGCGCTGTTTTACACTGGGGATGAAGCGGTAAGCTTAGCTAAGTCTAGATCTCCTTATAACGCTCTGATAATTACGGAAGGCTAACAGCAATTCTGATAGAGCAAGGGCGACAGACCTATTGCTTAGCTTTTCCGGCGAATGGGCTTCCTTAACAAGTTAGTCTCCGTATAAATATTATTTTACAGCTCTACTAAGCAGTTATACGAAATCTGGAAACTTAGTAAAGTCTAGAAACAGTTCCTTACCTAAGATAACACTAACGACCCGTGGAACATTCTCGATCTGTAAAGCCCCCTATTACATTCTATGCTAAACTTCTTAATAGGTAAGAACTGTTAGCTTCTCCTTTAAGTCTGTAATACAGTGTTAATAGAGGGTAGTGCTAAAAGGGTAGTAATATTAACGTAAGAGTGGAATAAGTAGAAGAACGTTCTTAACTAGGTCTTATTATCGGAAGGGGGCTATAACACGGCGCCGTATATGGACAGTTACGGCTTTGCTACGTGGATTACTGCCTAGGAAGGGTTAATTAGGTTTAGCTAGATGTCTTATCTGACGGAAGAGGAGTGAAATTTGTAGATAGCCGATCCCTACTACTATATAGGTAGCTACTGGAGATATATTATCCTAAAGCTTAGCCAGTCTGTTTTCTTTATGTCGGGGACGATTCATTTTATGTTCCAGGTGTGCCAGTATCAGATATTAGCGTTTAATAGCCACGTCCTTTAGTGGACAGATATCAGGTGCTGGATGTAAGTTATACTTGCTTAGATAACAAACTCGGCTATTATTAACGAAGATATAAGGCGGAGCGTGCTAAAATACGTCCTTGCTGTGGCGAAGCTGGTTAAAGTTAAGGTAGAGGAAGGTGAGGTAGAACAGCTTAGGAGCGGAACTGCGGTCATGTAGTTCTTCGCATCTGTGAAGGTAAGGCTTTTACGGACATTTGGAGATAAAGGTTAATAAGTTTAGGAATTCGAAGAAAGATTAAGGCGCTGCCTGCCTAGTTGGTAGAAGTAACTGTAAATAGCTAGACTTAGAAGTCTCTGTAGACTGTATCTTATTAAGATAAAATGCGATAAATAGTGGCAAATAGTGACGAGATTAGCGGTAAAAGCAGTAAAAAGCGTAATAAGTATAAAGTGCACAGTACTTAAGTGTTACACTTGCTATAACATCACAGGCAAGTCACTACTCCTATACCGCTAAGTCCTGCTCATTATCACATCTGCCATCTTTATAACTACATAAGACGTTATTCTATATTCTAGTCAAGTTAATATCTTTTTCACTTACCTTAACACCTCTTGTGCTTGTCCTAGGTTATATACTGGGCCTGATCTGACAGCTAACTCTGCATCCTTCACCACATAATTTAAGGTTATAATTAACGTAATTAAACAGACTTAACAGATCTCTTTAGTAAGAGCTTTAAGGTTATAGTTTATAATACGTCTTTAGTTATTTTAAGGGAATAAGCGTTATAAAATAGTAACAGATTGGAAGAGATAAGACATATATTATTCTTTCAGCCACATCTGTAAAAATGGTTAGTAAGAGTAGGTATCTCCTAAGAAAGGCAGCCTAACAATTACTTATACGTATAAGTTTACGGACTTCCTCCTTATCTGTTCTTCTAGTAATATTAAGGTAATAATTAATAACGACGGTAACGTCCTGTTAATTACGCTTATTAGTAAACAGCCTGTATTATTAGCCGTTTCTTATCTTCCTTTTAAGACAGGTTATTATCCGTCCTAATTAGATATAAGTAATCCTTAAGTGGATATTATTCTTTAGGCATTTAATAATATTATTTAAGGCCTTAATCGCGTTTATTACACGGCTGTCTGTATATGTGGTATTATTTAGCAGTGTTATCTTATCTAATAATAATACCTAATCCTTATGTATAATTTTATAATTTTCTACAAAGTGTTATTTAGTATCGTTTTTAATTAAGGCTTATATAACTATGTTAACTTAGAAGGGAGCTGTGTTTATGTTTTAGACTGAGCTTTAGTTAATATGTAATCCCGATATTATTTATGTAACGTTAGCGTGAGATTGGCGTTCTTTAGAAATAAGTGTAGTGAAATAACCATGTCTGCTCCGCTAAGAAGATTAGATCTGGGTATTTATATTAAATATGGGATTGTTAGGATGGTTTTTAAAGGCCGGGTTTACAGATATTAAAGACCGCTGCTTACCAGTGAAGAAAGAGGGTGGCAGGTGTGGAGAACTGGGATCGGGGATGCGGCTGCCCTGGATGGGGTTTCCATGGAGGCGGGGCCCAGGGATAGGGGGGCCATGGATATGGTTTCCCTGAACGGCGGTTCCTCTGATGTGGCTCCCCTGAATGCGGGCTCCCTGGAACGTGGCTCCCTAAATACGGCTTTCTCAGCTTTGGGGTTCCCTCGATGCGGTTGCCTGGACCCGGCTTCCCTGGATGTGGTTGCCATGGATCCGGCTTCCCTGGATGTGGTTGCCATGGATCCGGCTTCCCTGGATGTGGTTGCCATGGATTCGGCTGCCATGGGTACGGAGTTCCGCGGCCGAGAGGTCAACCTCTCCTACTTCTACCACAAACCGCCTTTTAGCAGTGCAAAGCGGGCGAAACCCTGGCGGAAAAGCTAGCGGACTTGGAAATGCTGAAGGCTAGGCTCACTGAAGCTAAGAGCCCTGCTATAAGCTAACTTCCTTTGTCTCCAGGTTACATAGGCGCTAGTTGTCTGACTGTTAAGTAGGTCGATAGATTTATCGCCATAGAGAACTACCAGACTATAGTGCATGTGCAGCGATACGCCCTTCTCGCCATGGTGAGAACTCCATAATGCCTACCATCATAAGGTCTGCATCCAACTGACAGCCTCCGTAGATCTTTGCACCCCTCAGCCAGGTTACTGGCCTGTTCAACATGGACGAAAATGTTCTACCTTTTAGGCAGAATTTTCTGACATTCACCTGGAGTCTAGTCTTCATGGCTTCTCTATACACTGCTTGCGTCTTCTTACTGATTCAGTAGGCTAGATGTGACAAAGCTGGTCTCGGCGCCAGCACCACGGAGGCCAAGTTTCGGCAGCTTATTAACCGAGAGTCGGACGCAATCAACAAGCCTAAACCTTCAGTTAAAGTCGAAAATACAACTGTGCTGGACATGACGCAGACGGAGGAAGATTTACGCCCACACGACAGAGCTCATCTTCTGAGGGCGAGGATTATGGAACGGGTTTACCAGCACCCATTTGCATTGTTTACTTGGCTTGCGGGGCGACGGCATCAGGGGGACCTAGGTAGCATTCTACCAGTTTAACGGCCGGTTTCGCTCTTTCTTTCTGGGCACTTGTATCACCACATCATACGGTTCAGGTGACTTTCGGGCTTCTGGGCACTATTTAGGTCTGTATTACTGCATAGTATAGGTACATCACTGTCATGACAATAATTGTACCACTTCTCTAAGAACTCTGCCTCAGCAGAGCAGACTACCCCTGTGCGGTATGGAGGGATCCTTTTCAGCAGCCATGACTCACACTACGCTCTCAGAGAGTCACATGACATCTGAAGGAGCCACAGTGATCTCCCATGTCGTATGCATGGAAGATGCTTTGCCAATGCATCGCTTCTTTCTGTGCACGTAAATGAGGCTGTGTTGGGTGAGCACGCGGTTACTTTGTTGCCCAATCGCTGACTGCACCCAATGATGAACTGGGCGGCCCATGGCTCCACCTGCAAGTCGCCTTACGCTGAGTGCCCAATGCTGCAAAGTTAACGCACAATGGTCCCAATAGCACCTTGATCACGTTTGGGGTTTGGCTCTCTCATTCCATTGGCCAGTGACATCAGAATGCACGAATTCCTTAATGCTCGATGCCTTTCTGCATATCGAATTTCCTCCCACTCACAACCCGGCTTACCCTTCCACAGTGCACATTAGTCCACCCTGTGCTGTTCTGCACAGCGCCCCGACCCCGGCCCCTCATCTTGCCATTTTCCACTTTCCTCGCCCGGAGCGTGTCAACTGACTCGTCCTGTGGTCTTGCCCCTCTCTCCCACGCACCGTCAAACCCAAGCCACGAAACCCTCGCTTCCGGTTGCACCAGGCCTAAATGACGACCTGCACCTTAGCTGGATTGACATTGCTCTTGCAAGGTCTGGGCCTCGGCGGGATACCGGACTTTCCCTCGGCAGGCCCGCTGCACCAGCCCATCGACATCTTCCACATCTACCTCGCCGATGCCCTCCAGCAGCTGGTTGGATGCGGCCCCCAACAAGCCTACGAGGCCATCAAGCTGGTTAACGCGTCGGGAAATGGCGACCTCGTTGTTGTGCCGAAGCTTAAGCTTTCAGGGGGCCGTTCCCCCTCAGTATCTAGCGGCGGATTTGATGGCCAAGGTTAGTGGGACCGACCCTGGACCGTTTGCGTTTGCTTTCTTCCCCTTTTCGTCTTGTTTAGTCACCCTCCTCCGCCCGACCGATGTCTCTTGCCAAACTGCATCCCCAAAGCAATGAATTTGGTTCTAACCACGGTTTCGATACTGCTGCTAGCTCTCAAAACCTCACACCCTATTATTCGTTCCCTGGAAGGAAGGCATCCATATCCGATTCTTCCTCTCGCCTTAAGCCCAGGCTCATGTCGTGTGACGATCGGGCCGGAACAGGCGAAGAGCATCTCGAGCATGATGACTTGGGTTGATGGAGTCCCAGCGACGAAGATCACTGCAGTCACAACAACGCCGACACCGACGCCATCCGGGGCTGGTCGTACAAGTCGATGTCATCTTTACGCCTATACGCCCTGTTGCTCGGAGCGTCCGTGTTGACGGGGCTGTTGGGCGGGTTCGACTTGATTTTGTCCTGATGGAGGACGGCGACAGAAGAGCAATGTGTCGAAGACTTTGGAGGATGCGTCGTGAAGCATGGAATCAAAGATCGGTTTGCTCAGTCAAACGAGCGGTATGATTCGGCACAAGCTTCGTGTCAACTCTACAGTCAAGACTCATCGGCAGTTCTGATTGCGTCGGTGTCCTAGATTTGCTTCAACTTCGCTGCTGTCATCACCTTAACGCGGTATAAATTGCGGGTCGAATAAGCAGGGCGTTAGAGCAAGCCGTTTGGCTCTTAGAAACAGAACTAGTGCTGCATGTACCAGCGGGATGTCGATCGCTGCCTTTTCAAGCCATTCACGGTGCGAAGTGGCTGATGAGTGGACAAGGCGCCCAACCCCAATGTCCCTGGGAAAGGGGCAGCGCGGGCCTGACAACAAAATTTCCCAGTCCCCCAAAGCCCATGTGCTCCTAATAAATCCCCATTTGGCGCGACTCGGTGGTGTCGGCACTGACAAATTCCACTCTCGAACCATGAACCAACCGTCAAGATCGCGATGAAGGTGGCAATCTTTGCCTCATGGCTAACCTTTGGCGGGCTTGCTCTTGCAGAGATACGCAAAGACTACCGCGTCGGTGGGTCGATTGAGAGGATCTACAAATTCCCTGTCCCCGCTGCCAACTTGCCTTTCGCTTCTGCGACCCCGTCACCAAGCAAGACGCGATGCAGAGGACCGGTGAGTATACTGGCGACACCCAACATGCTGAGCCAGACGGCCTGCTAACAATCATTCTCCTGAAGCCACCCCACAGCTCCTCGAGTAGCTCGACGCCCGAATCGTGGTTGACATTCGTCACAAGACGTGCAGATTGTGCGCTTGCTGACGAGCCGATGTTGAGTTTTGCTGGTTCTTCGGCCAGGGGAGCGAGATGCTCCCAGCCCTAGGCTAAAATAATTTCTTTCCAGACAGGACCAGGCTTGAAGCTGTTGAACAACCCTTCCTTCGTAACCTTGCCAACACCACGTCGCTCGGCCACGTGCCCGTCCCATTCCAGCAACATGACATGGTACTCGGCGTGATCTCCTGCTGAAAAGCGGCTGGCGGATGGCATGTCGAGCTCTGCGACCCCGGAGAGGAGTATGACTTCGTATGGTCCGGTGCCGGCGGCCTTCATCGGGTAGCAGAGGTGGCCCAAGTACAATTGGCCACATTTTCGATCATCGCTGTCGAAAAGCGTCAGGCTGCCATCCGAATTCCGGTGATCAGATATTGACAAAAAGATCGAAATGGTCCAGAACCGAAGGCAGACTGAAGAATGTGACAGGCGGGCCACTGGTGACGAGTTGGATGGCGCCGTGGGGGTGTCTCCCAAGTCTAATCCGTTGCAATAAAAGGGCAACCTCGCGCGATTTTCGTAGAGAACACGGTCGCTTCTTTGCGGCCGGAGCGTGTTTACCTGGGAAGAATTCCAGAAGAGACAGAGATCACACTTTCCGTTGCCATCCATGGTATACCAGACTATCCAGGTGTGGGTGTTGAGCCATTGTGAGATGTCCCCGGGTGATGGAAACGCGGAAAGGGCACCCTTCCACCCGGCCCAGGAGTAACTTGGGAATTCAGGACGACGCCGCAGACTGTGCTCGCCTGAGAAAAGAATGAAGTAGTCCAAGGCTCCAACCGGAAGGCCGAAAAGCATCCCGTAACCCATTTTGTCTGAGAATCGGGCGGAGATGCCTTCCATGGCACGGAGGGCGTCACTTTGCTTTTTCAAGGTTCGCTGAGAGTAGTACATCAGAAGGTCTCCGTAGTCGTCGAGTGGATACTCCATCTCCATGGCTTCCGTCATTCTCGAGGAGAGGTTGGAGTCGGGCTTCTTCGGAAAAGCCGAAGCATCGTGGCAGCTCTCGAGGCGCTCGGATTCTCTGCACCGGAAGAAGACTTTGTCACCGATGAAGCAAAGTACACGTCGCGAGAAGAGGTACTCTTGCATGCTGTGAAATCAGTCAGTTGCATTCCGATGTGGCAGGAGGATAAAAGGCTGGCGTCCACATACGTCCATGCCCGAGTTTGGTAGATCGACCGTTTGAGGAGATGATCTGGACTGTGGATCACGCCGAGGTGAACCCCGGGCCGCACCTCTCTGAGAACTTTGCTTCGTCTCCTACGACGGGCCCCAACTCCAGGGAGACCAGCGTTAGCATCAGAACCGCAAGCGGCGACAATAGTTAGGCCTGCAAGTTTGTAGATGCGCCCCATGGCTCTCAGACCCTTGTGAAGATCTGCTGGGTCATCTTGTACGAGACAAAGCGAATCGACCCAAAGGTATTGGATGCCAAGATCGTCGACCAAGTCGATCGCGTCTCTTATGGTATTAGGGAGAGTGACGTCCCGCTCAAGAGCGCCGGATTTCATCAGTCGAGTTCGTGTTGACGACAGGAGGTGAGAGCTGGTCACATCACCCCAGACGTAGCTGAGGGCGACGTACATCGCGGGTCGTATCTTGGTCTCGACAATGCAGGCTCTCCTCACATCGATCAGGCGCAGAACCTCAAGACCGGGGAAGCTGATAGAGAAGTTGTCAGAGGGAGTGATGCATGCGTGTTGAGTCGTACAGTGGTCGATCCAGGAGGACACGCGTTTGACGTTGAGATGCGACTCCACGCTCGCACAAAGGTATGTTGGCTCGGAAGTCTTCGTATCGGGCCCGCGCTGTGGATCTCCAAAGGCAATCCAAGCGCCATGCCGCTTCGCGATGCGGAAAGCAGGGCGGCAACCAGGAGCTAGATACGTCTCCCATTCAATCGACACGCCTCCGCCTGGCTGCATCCATGGACCGTCTTTGTTCTTGATTACATGGTTGACAAGGCGACAGAACGGGCAATCTTCTTGGAACCGTGGGAGAACCCAGGCGCGGGGGAGAGAAGTAGCGGTCCCTTCGGCGATATCTCTGAATGGAATCTTTGCACAGTGTTTGCAAAGTGGAGCAAGCCGTTTCGCCGAAGGTTCGTTACGCTCAAGTCGCTGCTGCTGCGCTTTTCGTAGTGTGGCATGCGCGACAAAAGAAAGCCCGACCAATGCGGCCAGCTTCTCAAGGCCCATCATGGAAAGATATTCTGGTCGTTGCTGAAGGCTGGATTGTAGTCTTGACAGGGTGGGCCCGTGCGGTGGTGAAGAACCGAAACCCCGAAAGTGCGGAGAACATGAGCTGGTCAGGACGTGGCACTACCACAAATCGGCAGTTTGCTGCGATTTTGGGGGCTGGGAATCTGGAATGGCGTCCAATCACACGTTCCTTCGCGCAACCTTCAACATGGCGAGTCTAACTTATCCAGGACGTTGTGTACAGATCCGTGCAATGGAAAGCCGAAAAGTGTCAGACCCCTAGCGCCCCAACTATTCCATTTTCGGCCACCCCACCAATCCAACCATCCTCTCCATGCTTCAACCTCCAGACCGCTTTTTCACCATTCCAACTGATTTTTTTTGTCAGTCGCTTCTGCAATTTACTATAGCTCGGAAAGAGCTTTCAGATGTTCAAAGGGCCTTCATCTATGTGTGACAACCTACGGTCTCCGCACAGGCCAGCGCAGACCAAAGGAAACCCCACGCAAGGGACAGTATGCCAGGAAATGTACACACTAAGCCCCCACACGGAATGATCACTCTGATCACTGGGTCTTGGTAATAATCACGGTGATTAAGTTATAAGGTACACATTTTCTTCAATAAGTATAAATAGCTATCATCGTGACCATGTGACGATCCGAGGGGCCGCAACATGGGTCCTTACGGCCTGACCCCTTCCGGATTGCAGAAATAACCGTGTAAACGCACAGGACCCAGAGGAGCAAGCACGCGTGGGCCTGGAGGGCGGACCAACCGGCGGGCGCTCCGTCTTGGCAACAGTGCTCTGTCACAGAGCAAGGTTCAGACCACAGAGCAGTACTGTTACGGCCTGCTCTCACGCTGACGGGTCAGGTGTGATAAAGACAAGTCGTTAGCTATACGGCCACGGGTTTTAGATGTAAGATGGCTGGATAAAGGCTTGTAACTCTTAAGTGTAATGTTAACAGGTCGCAGATCAGAATGTGTGAATAATATCTCTGGAACAATGCTTATATTACTAACGTGAGGAACCAGAAGGGTCCCTCCCTGACTGCGGCCTAAACAGCGATACATATACTACTGTTTTCCAGACGTAACTTATACACTGCTCTGTTACTCTGTTGATGTTAAGGTAGAGTAACAGAGCAATTACTCCGTATGGTTTTCCTGCTCTGTACGGAGCACGCTAAGACGACGGAGCACCTGCCCGGCCTGATCCTGATGCTTCCGACTGACTAGCGCTTTGAAATTGATCCAACAACAGCGCAACCGTATCTTCAAAGACAGCGTGTGAGAATTGCTGGATGGCCGATACGTGTTGCCTCAAGTGATCTGGCAGCTGCTCCTCGGCTCTCGAATCATAAGTGGGTCTCCAGCTTTGCGAAATGAAGTTACGGAGCGTGGCCAGCTCATTGCAGAGGAGAACCTCGACAAACGCGCTGGAAGGCAGGGGATTTCCAGGGAAGAGAATCCTGAAAATCACGAACCAATGCTCTACTCTGCTTCTCCTGGGATCAGCGCGCTTTTTGATCTTAACCTTCTGCTCTAGTGTGATCCCATCCCACGATGGTCTATCTCTCAAATGACAGCTTTGGTTTCGCACGTGAGCGTCCCGATCACGCTCGACTGGAAACTGGTCGAAGCAGATGGGGCAATGGACGGGGATGTCGTGACACCTCCAGAGATGGAGTTTAAGCTTAGATATTTCCTTCAGTACCTTGGACTGATAGTTCTTGTGAGTGAGAGGTCTCCATTTGTAGTATGGGCATGCCATTAGCGGTCCATTATCGTCGTTGCCGTCGTTGTCGTGACGCCCAGACGGCATATCCTTCTCTCCATCCCCATCTTCCCCTTTGTCATTAGTATCGGGAAACTTTCTCTTCCGAGATTCCCCGGTGGGCTGACCGCCGGTAGAACCCCCGACTGACGTTCCCGAGTAGGCTGTGTGAGTCGATGTTCCCGCGTTGTATTTCGTTACGCCGCCGACAGGAAGTTGTTTGAAGTACTGTTCAGCCATGAACTCAACAAATAGGGCTTTTTGACTGGGCGAAAATAAGTCCTCAAGCTCATCGTCATTTGATGAAGAATCGGAAGTGGAGAAAACGGTGTGGGACGCGTTGTCAAGTGTCTGTAAACTTCTCGAAGATGACATTGTATCTGGATCGTCGCCCATCGTTATCGGCGACTGGTGGTTGACGAATAACTCCGGGACACTTTTGCGTTGCAAAAAGCCCACGGGAGTAAGACAATGCGACCAAGTTCTGCCTACTTTTGTATGGCTTGTCAGATTTTCTTCACACTTGCGGTGTGCAGATACCCAGTTCTCAAAATTCACGTCCTAGGTGCAAACCTCGTCAGCAGAGGGCCTGGATACAAGCTCTAGAAGCCTCTTCCTACCTTGGAATGTGTGCTGTGCCCGTTCTTGAGCGCACCTCTAGTCCCTGTCTGCGAGCTGGTGTCATACGACACGTCCACGCCACGGAGAACGTGAATGTAGACACCCTCACGTAGCTCTTCAAGAGGTATCGTAATGAGAGCCGTGTGGTCAATCCTCCGTCGGCAGAACAGCACACCGTTTCCCCGATACATTAGCACTGCAATGCGTAAACCGCGGTTGGTGAGCCACTACGGAACCGAATCATTGCTCCCAATCATGTTGACAGGTACAATATCGCCAGACAGCAAGAAGGGTGCAGGACTGCTGGCAAAGTCGGCAGCTTTTCCCTTCTACCGAATTAGGAAATGGTAATCTCGAGGCTAGGTTGGACCACCCAGTCATGCTTTTTCTCCGGAACCCCACTCCAGGACCCTCTCACAGCCACGCCCAACACATGGCCGCATTCGAGTCGTATGTATACCCGGTCATTGTACTTAGAGCTGATGAGTCGGATGAGCGGGACACGAAGCAATGCATCCGCCGGACGCCCGGCGATACGCACGCAGAAGACCCAATCCCATTGTCAGTAGCGATTCCGTCTGTATCCCTTTTTGCTGGCAAACAACCTTTAAGTCTAAAAGACTGATGCGTGTCAGCTCAGCGGAGGCGTCTTGGAGGCTCACAGTCGTAAGTTTTACAACAGTGAGCTTAGTTCCGATAGTTGACCATGATGGAATCCCGTCAGGGCCCCCTCTAGACACATAGCGGCGGAGCACATGGGAGTAGCCTAGTCATCGTTTCGACGTGGTAGAAAAAATACCAGTCCAATTCAGTACCTGCTGGGAGCGGATTACCTAAAACATAGCGCCAATTCTTTCGACGCTGCGCCAGGTCATCGGTCGCGGTTTCTCGGTCGTTCTGTAAAGACGAGTACACCTGATGAGGTACGAGACGGGACAGAGTGCCCTCGCTCATGCTCAGGCATAGCAGTCTTCATCTCGAGACCGCCATGCCACGAACGGACGCGAGCTCTGCCGTAGTGACTCCATTTGGTTCTTGGCTTGGGCTTCATCGCCTTCAGTATGATCGATTGTCAAGTCGATGTCGGCTTTGAGGGCAATCCTAATCATGCAAACCGACCGTTGTCGCTCCATCATTTGGTCACAGAGATGTAACTCGCCTGTTAAGAAGGTCCATGCGAAGAGCTTATGTGGAAATGCGCTAGGGCTAACAGTAGGTTTAGGTTCACCGGTCGTGACTGAGTTGTATGGCGTCTTCACTGGTGTTCGATCAGGCGAGAACAGCAGCGTGGCAAGAGTGCCCCGATTTGTGACGACCGGGGCGGGTACCGCAGCTGCTACTCCATGTTTTGCACCAACCCAAGCTTGTTCCGCTCGACCGGGAAAACAAAGGGATGCAAGTTTGTTAAATCGGGGGTCGAATTGAGTGTTGCTTCGGCGAGACGGGGATCAGAGAAGGCCGAGGGATTGGGTGCGAGCACGCCCCTCTGCCAACCTCGATATGGGCTCTGGCTTGGAAGGGACCACGCCAACAAGGATAGGTCCTCAGATCGTTTCAGGATTTCTTCCTGCAACCGGAAAAATTAGTAGCTGCCCTCGCCGTATAAAAGTGGCATGTGTGCATTAAAGATACCCAGCAAACAATAGGCCGTGTCCTCTTCTCGCGTTGTCACACGCTGGCTCGCCCATGACATCTTTTCGGCGGCCGGATAGGTTGACAGCGGGTCCCCTGCCAAAGCGGCGCGCGGGATACCTGTCTTTACGGAGAGTAATACCTCGAAGCCAGCTTTGGTTCCGAGGTTCTCCCACTCAGCCGAGAAGAATTCAACGTCGTGAGGTGCCAGGAGCTCCTGCAGAGTCCAGCCACGTTAGAACCAGCGGATGAAGCCGATCAGATGACGCACGTAGGGCATGCTGGGGCCCTCCATGTGGAAATCATACAGCATCGCACGCGTAATGCCCGCGACGTCGGCAAGGTAGACGTAGCCGATGGCGGCGTCACGGTACCATGCGGACATGGAATTGATGGCCTCGGAGAGCTCGGCGCTGGATGTCTTGTCGATGCAGACTGTATCACCCGCGCCGAGGTCTCCGGAGCCATTTACCCCACCATAATTCCCCGTTAAATAGATAGTTTGTGAGACGAAGGTAAACAGAGGGTCGTGTTCGCTTCCTTAACTGGCGCCCGCCTCTCCTCACGTATAATACGTTTTGGAGCCTACCTTAGGGAAGTTAATACCTGTAAGTTTATTTAAAAGCACCTTATACCATCCCCTTATTTTATTATCTCCTTTTCTTTCCCTACTTTTTTAACTCTCGTTTTCATAACTCTGGGACCTTTACGGGCAGAGTAGTAAAGTGGTAAATGTAGCCACTCTGGCCTACCGTACTGTAAGATAATAAAATAGTAACAATAAGAATTATACATAAACCTAGCTACCAGGCCGACCTGTAGGTACGTCTACCTTTAACTTAAACTATACTTTGATAATCTCCGAAAGAAGGATATATTCTGGTGGGGGACGGAGATAACTATGTGGGTCCCATCCACCCACAGGCCAACTTACGCCAAGGGGTGGTTTGTCTATTGTAAAGGCAACTTTAACTATCCCTTTGCCGCGTACTGCGGGCACAATAGCAGTTAGTGGAATACTAGCACCTTTTCGTGCAGCACACCGACGGGTCGGGATACAGCTTTGCCGTGGCCATTAACTCGAGGACAGTCGAAAGCCTCCAGCTCAAGGTCTTAATTAATCGCGTCATTAAGTACGTCATTAATCGCTTCCACATCGAGGGTAAGTTGGGATCTGTTTAGTTGGTGATCAATTGAAGCCTGTGGCCCTCGCTCTCTAGCACTGCTAGAGAGATCGTATTATACTTGTGACAAAGATGGTGTTGAAGCGGCTGAAGTTCAGCGCCGCTCAGTTCTTACGCAACTCCGATCAGCTCCGATCAGCCGTACTGCGCACTGCACACCACTCCGGGTCCTGGGTGTTGCACGGTTGCCATATTAACCCTAAGCTTCACTCGTTTCCTCCGTTGTAACGATCGGTTCTGGGTCCGGAGGAGGCACTGGGGTAGGGATAGGCCTTGGCCTAGGATTAGCCTTTTCGTTAAACTTGCGTAGGCGCCCATATGTTAGTTAACCTCTACATGACAGTGTACGACGACCTCAATACTGGGAACTTACTAGGAGTCCTTTGTGACCCCTTTGCCAGGCCATGGCCATCCCCTTGGATAGGGAGAATGGAGGGTTAATAGGGGGACGGGGTTTCGAGGTAGGAGTTGCGCAGCACTTATTGTAGTATTATAGTATAAGCCGTCCAGAGAAAGAGTCAGTAGGGTGACCTTCTGCGCCTTGTCGAGATGGGATATTCTCACGTTTTAACGGCCGATCTCTGGTCAAGGGTCAAGCAAGTTGTAGCGGAGCGCTTCGAAGGTCCAAAACAGCTGCGGGTAAACGTAGTGCCCTAATCCAGCAATCTTGATTGGTTTAAACACTGTAGCAGTGCCCCAATCTAGCAATCTTAATTGGTTTAAGCACCGTGGCAGTGCCCCAATCCAGCAATCATGATTGGTTTAAACACAGTGGCAGTGCCCTAATCCAGCAGTCGTAATTGGCTTAAACACTGTGATAGTGCGCCCCCATTCAGCAATTTAATTGGTTTACGGATCCGTAAACACCGTGGCAATGCCCCCTGTTCCCACTTATCACTCTTCGTGTGCGCTTTCACGGTTTTCGAGGCTTGAGTTCCTTCAATGCATTTTCTCAACCATAGCAGAACCTGGACAAAGCCTGTCCTCGGCGGCAGCGGCAAGTAAGACAAGACAACCCACCAACTCCGCCATCACGCCCGATCTCGCCTACGAAAAGTCATGGAAGCATGTTGGTTACCGAGGCTTTTCTCGCGTCTTGGCGTCACATGAACATTTCCTCCATGTCCGCCTATTTCGCACACTAAACGCCCGTGTTATCCTTGCCATGCAGGACCACATCTCAGTACTTGAGTAAAAGCTAGATAACGTTGAAGCTCAGATTAGCTCGGTAGGCGCATCAGATAATGTCCACAACGGCACATTTCGTCTCGAGACCTCCAAGGAACGATTTAAGCTCATCTGGGAACTGCGGAAACGGCTCAAAGACTACAACGACTACATTCTATCTTACTCGCAGCTGTCGACCAGAAACAAGGTTCATCAAAGAGACGTAATGAGCGTACGGTATTGGCTGCAAGCATGGCCCAACTCAATCCGCGACGAAGAAGTTGGATACCTAGACCACAACGACGACCTCATTTACGTTACCGAAAAGAGCTATGGCAGCTTGCGCCATGGTTTCAGGAAATTTTGCGTCTCGCTCCTTCCTATGTTTCTCAAGTATCCTAAGCTGCCCAAGGACTTGGAGTTCATAATGGACAACATCACACTGCATGATAGCGCTAAAGCTGACCGGTTCCTGGTTGGGATCTTGATGGTTATGGCGCTGGGCATGTTGATCACTCCACTTTGGGCGCTCTCTATTGCCAGTACTACCGAAGCGAAACTCGGCGTCATCACTGGTTGCATTGTTGTCTTTCTAGCTGCAGTTGCGGCTACCACGAACGCAAAGGCATCCGAAAGTCTTGCCGCAACTGCTGCGTAAGAGAACACCAGACCCCCTTGTGGCTGTTTATCGTGAACCCGGAGCTAACGCACTCTCTACGCCTGTCTAGATATGCTGCTGTCCTCGTAGTATTTCTGCAAGCCAGTTCATAAGTAGGAATACCCCCAGAATCCCAGTTACATTGTGCATCGTCAAGGACCGGTCCTTCTGTTATTCGGGGACACTTTCAGTTATATAATAAAGCCGTCCGCGCGCTGTTGGCTTCATCCGTAGGCATCTGTTAGACGGGCATCCCCATTTTCTTATTCGGGCATCCCCCCCACCAGGGTTAGGGTTATATATGAGCAAAAAATTTCCACGCTCCCAGTGCATGCGCGCCATTCCCCACGGTCGCAATTCTGCCACCACCAACAACCTCTCGACTTCACCCCGGTC
>Ga0247780_1001156_pt1 | contig 18075 bp, 19 predicted proteins | sample UWRJL079202R5_FD_179927 | JGI IMG/M metagenome (GOLD analysis project Ga0247780, IMG submission 179927) | Plant litter microbial communities from Arlington Agricultural Research Station in Wisconsin, United States - UWRJ-L079-202R-5 | ecosystem: Environmental > Terrestrial > Plant litter >... | reverse complement strand
TCCACAGAATCCACGCAATTCAGGGCCCCTGGTTCTGTGGGGGGAGCTAGTCTCACCGCCTTCAAGGGGTTGGCTTCCACTAAGCCAAATCTAGCGATTTTAAAGGGGTCGCTTACTCAGAATCCAGGGGCTGGAGCGGTGGCTTTGCGTGGCTCGTGAGCGTGCACGTTCACCGAGTAAAACCGGATAATTCGAGTCTTTACGGTACTTTCACCCAATGCCTGCCCGGCAGCCCTGTGGCGTTGGGCATATTCCGGAGGCAGCCTAGCAGCCATTGTAAAACTTTCTACAGGCTCAAACTTTTGTTGGTTGCCCTGCGAACATGACTCCTCATTTGTCCGCCTTCGTCTCTCTTGCCATTCATGCCCAACTCAATTCGACGGCGCCCGGGCAGGCATCCACAACTTGTTCTTACGTTTGCTAAGAAATTCGACTGCAGACCTTTTATCCCTTAGCGGCAGGTATTAGGTATGTCTCTCGCGCCTCTTCGGACGTCTTCCTCCAGGTTCCCCGAGACAACCGACTACATAGTTGACTCTCTCGCTTCCATTGCCACAGATCACAAGTTCCAACCTCAAGTGCCACACAGGCCCCCGCTTAGCTGCCTCAGGCTTCTCCATCCTCGCCATGCACGAAAGGACACCCAGCCCGACGCCGCTGGCGTGGCTAATGGAAGGGCGCCGAGTTAATGCGGAGGCTTCACTTCGCACGCCCGAGTCCATTTCCCAGCCTTACCAAGAGGTTGATGGCGACAGCAGCCCTCGAAAGCGGAAGGACAGAGAGACCAGCACCGAGCCAGATATCAATGGAAAGAAGCCACGTACCTTGAACACGCCCGCAGATGTGGAGGGTGGTCACACTTCGAGCGCTAGCAACAGCGGCATGAGACTTGGCAGCAGGTTCGCGGCAAACCCAAGCGGTGGTATGGTAGAAGGAGAAGGCCAAAACCTCGACACAGCCATTGACCTTACTGCAAGCGGCATTACTTCCCCCAAGGAAAGCCTGACCTCACCAACGACGCCCCCGGAGCCACCTACAGCCACGTTCCCACGCCGCCCTCAAGCGTGTCAGTGCAGCATGTGTGGAGATTCTGAATCGGAGGTGGACGAGGAATTCGACAACCGTGTGATTAACCCCGGTATGAGACCCCACCAACATGATGCCCAGCGTACCTTACGTTATTCCCCTATGCTAACTAGCCGCAGAGAACTCAACCACTACGTTCAAAGATATCCATACCAGCCCAGATACCGTCAAATGTCTTCGGCTCCTGACTATCTTCCTCCGCGACCCAGCAGCTTTCCAATTTGGCGTCCTGTCTCGCCATGCGTCCTCTGGCGTCCTGCTCTACGGGCCACCTGGGACGGGCAAGACCATGCTCGCCCGGGCGCTGGCCAAGGAGGCTGGCGCAAGGATGATTTCCATCACCATGGCTGACATCCAATCCGAGTTGGTGGGCGTGGCCGAGAAAAAGATCCACAGACTGTTCAGCTATGCCCGCCGCCACCACCCTTGTATCATCTTCATCGACGAAGCGGACTCCTGTTTCCGGTCTCGGTCAGCAGAGCACGCCGCCCACCATCAGATAACCTTCTTAAACCAGTTTCTCACGGAAATGGACGGCGTCGATACCCATGCGTCAGCCAAGCCCATCGTGGTCGCAGCGACAAACAGGCCATTCGACATCGACGAGGGCATTTTGCGCCGGCTCGGGAGGCGTATTATGGTTGACATTCCCGACGTCCGCGGCCGTGAGGAAATCCTCAAACTGCACCTAGACGGCGAGAAGCTGCACCACGACCTCGACCTTGCTGAGATTGCGCGGCACACCCAGGACTTCACAGGCTCGGATATCCGCGACCTTGTTTACCAGGCGGCTATCGATGCGTTGCTGGAGATACACGGCGATGAGGGCGAGCAACCGCACGATGAGAAATTTGCTGAGACGAAGAGTGGCGCGAACCGAGTTATTGGAAGGAAGCATTTCCTGAGCGCGAAGAAGTCCGTCTCCGCAGCTCCCAAGTCTGATCTAGTGGCGAAGATTTCTGAGTTCCACACAAAATATGGAACGGTAGGGGGCGCAAAGGGGAATGTAAAGATTTCCAAGCAGGGCAATGGCTCAAGGTAAGGTTGTCCCATTGGGAAAGCAATCGTATTTCGCAAGTTGTTCAACTGGTCGGTAACGCTGTTCGCAATTCTATTGAAATTGAGATATTAGCATTGTATTTCTAGATACCTATTGTCGTTCTCCCGCATGCGGTAGACGCTTCCCGTGTCGTCATTTGGGTAGTTGGTCAAATGGGGTCGCATCCTAGTAGGTGTGCATTTTACCTCGATTCAGAAACATGGCCATTCCTATGCCTTCTCTTTGATATCTGCCAACAATACAATAAAGTACCGGTTTTCGCCTCTGAGCACGCAAAGCATTTGGTAAAGAATTTCCTTGTCAATGTTCCAAGAGACACGTTCAAGTGTGTGGTCTTTTCAATGCGAGGGATATCTATAAGTATCACTGGAATTGACTACCTCTCACTAGGTACGTTTCCCGCTTCCCCTTTAAATGTGCAAAGTTGACTGCAATCTTGGTTACGCCGGTGACCTGCTCAACTGGTCCGATCAGCTGTGTTTCCTCCAATCAAGCACCCGTTCCCATTGGAGATTCTGACTTCAGCTCAACCACCAAAACCTGTCCACCAACCAGAAGGTAATTACCAGGTAATGAATGTACGTGATATTCAGAGTTCTATGACAAAAATATATTTGAATGTCAATGTCCCATTCCTCTATCCCAAGTCAGTCTGAATCCAATTTAGCCTACGCCGTCTCTCATATTTAACATCTCAACACCGATGGCGGCAACACAGGTTTGATGCATGAGTCTAAAATATGAAATTCCTATTTCCTTTCCGCCATCCTCGCCCACTCTTTGTCCCATTCGGACATATTTCCCTTGATTCTCGAGGGGTCGGAGCGGCTGCGGGCTCCCGCTTGGAGCCATTCACTGGGCGGGCCATTTAAGGGACCGGCTTCCTTGAACCTTGCGAGCGCTAGGGGTGGGCCGGCAGTCGAGGGTTTTCTGAACGAGACAAAGTCAAAACCGCCTCAATAATGGAAGGTTGACTACAGAAGACTTACGAATTGCCCCCAGTATTGGCTGTGGAGGACGATGTTGAGCCCGGCATTTTGACTCTAGGCTGAATTGAAATAGAGTGGAGTCGCTAGGACGGCCGCAGAAGCGGGTGGTGGATCGAATAAGAGATCCGAAGGGATCAGTTTACAATGGCGGACTCAGTCGGTTCAAGAACAGGGAGTTGGTCGCTTAGGTGGTAGTCCGTGGGATATTCCCAGCTAAAATATCGAGAGAGGACAACCTAATATAAATATCACGGGGCACATAGATGGCTGGCTCCAAGTAAGCCCCCAGCGACAACACAAACTCACGGGGAGTCTAGAACTTCTCACTAATCGCTATGAGAAACGAAACTATTGTCGCATTGAGTGAGAAAGTTTTGGCACTTCTGGCACACATCACAGCAACACTTATAAAAATGCACTCCGCTGGGAAAGACCGACAAGCGCCACACCGACCACGAAACCATACATAGGGAAGCTCTAAGTAAGGATGGTCAAGGTAAATGAAAAACTTCCAAAACTTTAGTTCCAGACAGCCCTGTTTATACAATGGTAGATTGAGAATACCTTCACCGTGAGGTTAACCAGTTATATGGATGCCACTAACTAATGGGAATGACTTGGAGGCCGAAGAAAGTTTAACACCCAGCACGTGAAATTGGATCGAAATTGGGGTCTACCGACCTGCCCGTCCTAGTAATGAACGGATTAGTTCCTTGGAATGCGACCACAGAGAACAACGATCGCATGGCACAAAGGTTTGGCTGACACGCATGCGGTGCCTGTTTAGGTAAGAAAGTGGGTGGGGCTAAAAAGTTCTCGGAAAGGTTTTAAAGAGTCCAGAGTCGCTAAAAACTTTATGCAAACATGGAAGGAAACGGCTGAAAGTTTTATGAACCACGTCAGCTTGCGACCCAAGGACTCATGACCCACCTGGGCTGTGCTAAGCTGTGGTGGAATGGTTGCTGCTATCAGATTGCAACAGCTGCAGGCATTTCCTATTAAGTACCTAGGTATGTACCTCAAATGCAGGCAGACCAACTACCGCAGGGTCGAGAAATCCAGTTTTCAGAGGTCACCGGGCACTGCAATTCCCCTAACCCGAACCCTGCAAATGGATTGGGAATGTGAGAGTTATAAGGGGTTAGGGTTATGTGAGAGTGCACGTGACCTCGGAAAACCGGATTTCTCAAGACCATACGGTACACTGTGCCCTTCATACATAGCCCTAACCCCTTACAATTCCGACTTACCCAACCCTCGCTAAAAAGGGTTAGGGCTAGGGGAACTGCTGACCTCAGAGAGTGCACGGTGACCTCAGAAAACCGGACACCGTGAGTCGATACAGTAGTGGTTAATAGTAAAGACCAGAGCGCCCACTAAGACCATCTGCACAGATACCTGTGCTAAGACATAGTAATAACACCGATGCTATTAAATATAATATTAAGCGCTTAGCAGGTAAAAGTCACTTGATATCTTAACAGTTTGTCACATAAATTTGCAGTATGCACCTGCGATAAGGGATACTTCTCCTGCAACGAAATGGATGCGTCTGTGCACCCCGCTCATAACCCTACCATTCCTCGTAGGTAGAGTTATACGTGGGGCAAGGGCAGGGAGAGCACGATGGTTCTCACGGACGTGTCTACTGTTATCGCAGCATTAATGATAGGCCGCACACAGCAGTGCATAACATCTAAGAATATACAAGCCAATTGCCCTCCCAACCACCCTTTTGGTATCATGACGCCCCGAAGGATGCAGCCCCAAAACTCCAGACCAAAGATGAACCAGTTCCCAACCAACCCAGGTATTCCCAACCATGCCAAGTTCCTCCCATTATCATATCCCGCCCCATATGCAATAGCTGCCCGTTCCCTAATAGGTAGACAGTATCCCGATGCCCTTATATACTTCGTTCGTTTTCCTTCCTTGCCCAGCACCCCACCTCCAGCGAGTCGGCTATAAAGCCCTAGGCGCATCTGACCTCCTCCTTCTCCTCAAGTACTCCTCGTGTTCAGCGTTGTGATACACCTCCTTCTCCACCTGGCGCATATCGATCTTCGCTACAGCATCGTCGCCGTCAAAAATCCTCGCAACTTCTTCGAGAGTAGGGCCTTTTGTCTCGACATAGACGAACCATACGAAGACAAGCTGAAAGGTGTCCCAGATGGTGTAGAACAGCATGAAGTTCCAGTGGTTGGGGAGACTCTCCCATGCAATTTTGTTGGTTTGGCTGGGAGGGGTTAGTTCGTGTTTGGCAAGAGATAAAAGAGGGAGGAGAGTGACTCACTTTCCGAGTGCGAGTACGGCTTGTACCGTGACGTTCATGATCATCATCCCTTTGGCGCGGAGATGGAAGGGGAGGACCTCCAGTGCGTAGGCGACGAGTAGTCCGGAGAAGCCAATGTCGTAGAAGATTCCGAACAGCCAGATGAAGCCGAACTGGATGTATCCCCACAGCATGCTGGTCTCGCCGGTCATCTCGTATAGCGCTCCTGTGACAGTCCAGCATGCCATGGAGAAGACCATGCCGAAAGTGGAAACAAGGAATAGAGGCCTTCGGCCGAAGCGGTCGACGTTCAGGGCCGCGGTGATAGTAACAATGAGATCGAGGGTGATCTTGCCCGCTGACATGGCGAGCTTTTGCCTCTCTTGGTCGTCCTTGATACCGGCACCCTTGTAGATGACATTCATGTAGTTGGAGAAGAGGGCGTTGCCGCTATACTGCGATATGACACCCAGCGAGATAACGATGGCTAGTCGCCAGCGGTTTCCCTTGGTGCGGATGAAGTCGATGTACTTGGTCCCTGAGTCGATATCCTTCTGGATACGGATCGTCTCCTTGATCTCGCGGAACTCGAATTGCACCGTGGCATTGTTGACATCGCCGCCGGCGTGCCACTTGGCAAGCGTTCGCAAGGCCTCCTCGTGGCGGTCCTTGTTAATGAGAAAACGGGGCGATTCAGGGATGAACCAGATACCAATGAACTGGATGAACGAGGGGACAACCTGGAGGAATGTGATGACTCTCCACGAGTAGTCGCTCATGATGTTAATGGTCCCCAGCGCAAGACAGGACACGAAGAGAGCACCCGCGTTCCAGAGACAGTTGTAGATGGCTGTGATGACACCACGGTGCTGCGGGTGGCAAATCTCGGTGAGGAGAAGGGGTGAAGCCATCTGCGACAGGGAGTTGCCGAAGCCTAGGAGGAAGCGGCCACCCATGTACACTGATATGGTCAGTTGGCAGCCCGGACAGGGGAATCGATGTATGGCAGGTCAGCGGGGACGGTAACTTACTGCCATAGCCATTGCAAAACGCGGTCAGAAACCCACCAGCCATCATGATCGAGGAGCCGATGAGGATGGCAACGCGCCGCCCATAGTTATCTGCTATGAATGGGGTGATGAAGAACGAAAGAACGGAGCCGATGTTGAACATGTTGACCATGATCGCCAACTTGCTGTCGAGCACCTTGTCCTCCAGATCGGGGTTGTCCTTGAGCTCGGGGAAGAAGAAGTAGTTCCATGCCCTGATGTGCTGCGAGATGTTCAGGAGCATGCCGTCGTAGCCGGTCGTGGCCGATGCGATCATGAGGATGCAGGTAAGGCCGTAGAGTTTCCTCAGATGCGGCTCCCTCATCCAGAAGACCCTCTGGAACAGGGGTCGTGGGACGCCATCATCGAGTTCGAATTGTTCGGTGGAAGGTGTCACGGTCTCTCTCAGGTCGGACCGGACCTCGGAAGGCCAAGAGGTAATGGTATCTCGAGGGTCGGAGTCAGACCCCATCGTCTTTCGAGACATGTTCCCGCGCCCGCCTCAGGCTCTCGTCGTCTTTCGCAGTCTCGGTTCGGATATGGCGGTGCACGTAGATGCTCAGATGGATGAGCGACAGGAAGATCCAGGTTGCGAGCGAGGATCGGTTTGCATATATGGATGGGGAAGATTAACAGACCAGTGTCGGAAGCCACGCCCCAAACCCCTACACTAGCCGGCATCCTTTCCATCCTGGATCCCAACTAGCACCCTAGCTTCCAGGCCAACATGATCTCCTTCTTGGTATAGTCTGCTCGTCTTTCGTCCCCAGACTGACAGGGGGGGCGCCAGTAATGGAGGGTCGACTGCAACTGCGACTGGCTTGGCTGGACAGCAACGGGGCACCATGGGTGGGGACCGCGGTTTGGGCCGACCGTGGTAGCGACTGGGCGGAACGAGGACAGCCAACGCCCAAACTCAATGCGTCGAGAGAAGTTCCCAAGCTAGGCATGGTGGGACGCTTGGCGTGCGGCCCAGACGGCGAGGGCGGACGTGCCACCCCGAACGGTATGGGGAACTCGCACGTGAATGGACACCGCATGCTCTCAGTAGTCAACACCGTCAATGGCCGTTACAGCGAGCAGACTGGTCTGGATGTAGCGCAATCTAGATAGAGTGCCTCACAGCCACCAGCCTGGTTTTGAAGAGGCGCGCTACGGGTCTCAGAAGAGCACTACCGCACAACCGGCTGTTGTGACGGGCAGCACGCCACTATCCCTAGACCTCGGACCGCCACCCTTGATCGGCGTCCAGTACATTGCGCATCAAGTCAGGGGGGGCAAGATGGAGTGCAATCCCACTGCTCGCCGCGGGATTGGGAATGCACGTAGAGATCTGGAGTAGACGGCGTACATTCTGGTCTCCTCGCCCTGAAGGTGGAAACGTGGGCGTCTCCACGTATCTGAACCCCAAACGGCGGCGATCACTCGTGGTTGCGGAGAGAATGAGAGTGGAGGGCGGGCGTGGCTTCCGTAAGCATGCAATGTGCCAGGCGTCCCCACAACGCTACTCTCGATGGCCGCCGGAGAGGGTGGCGCCATGACGTTTGTCTGTTTCTTTGTCTTTGTCTCCCGGTGGAAGAAGGCCCGGATGGTAAAATGGAAAAATGCGCGGGAGCTCGCGCGCCAATGGCCGACTAGACGGGAAGGGGCATAGCGTCCTCGTCGCCATAGGTCGTCTGTCGGCAATGGCTGGTGTGTGTGCTACAGATTGGAAAACGGTCGCCGACAGGAGGTCAGTGAGCCGGTGATGTTTGCGGCGCTATTGACGACCGCTGAGTCCTTTTGTCGACATTTGGAAATCCTGGGCGAGCTGGCCCCAGCGAGGGAGCTGGGAAGCTTTACGGGCCTTGCATTCCCGCCTGTGCGCACAGAGATGGTCCGCCCAAAACCCTCGGATCCTTGGCCGGGATGGGATGCGGACAACGCCTGGAAGGAGAGAGAAGGCGCATGAGGTCGCAGCACAGCAGATGAAGAATGAATCCGACAGGACGCTGGCCCGCGGGGATGTCTTGCGCCCGCAAAAGTAGGGGAGCATTGGTTGTGGAGGTGAGGTGCAACCAATGTCAAGGTGCCTTTGCGGAGGCGGGGCTCGGTTGTTGGTGGGCGGAATTGCTCGTTCCCGTACGGCGTCTGGCCAAGGCCTTCTTCTCCGCAGTGGGGTTGCTCACCCGATCGAAAAACGGTCGACGCCTTCCGCGCGCCACACCACCAGAGGCTCAACCAACCCTGGTTGCGCTCGCCCAACCCCGTTGAGCGAATTTGCATTGCATCTTTGACGCTGCTGTGCGGCGCTCTGCAATTCTAGCCTTTCCCACAGCGTCCCTCAAATGCTCAAAATTCGGATACGCGGCGTGGTCGTCACACGTAATCGTAGTGTAATCACCGCGTCCATTTTTATCACACCCAATTGGTGTGATTGTGAGATGAGGGATCGAATGCAGTTGTTAGGGGATCCATGGACCAAACACTCCGCCATCTCCCTGCCCCACGTGGAAACCGGCCCGTGCAGCCAGGGCGATGCCTGGACGCTCGTCATCTCGTGTTGCAGAGCCCATCGCCCAGACACCGCGGTTCGTACCAGGCATCGACGAGCATCATCTCACCTGCCTACCAAACCAGCAAGTCCACAACCGACTAGGTAGGCGCATCGCTTCAGGTCTTATCTCTTGGCTCAATTGCCGCGATGACACTGAAGCCCACCACAACCACACCCCGTCTCAGTTGTCTCTGACATCGCTTGCACTAGTATCAACCGCGCCGCTTCTTATCAGCTTGCAAATCTGCAAGAGCCAGGAAATTGTATGGTTCGTGTTTCGTGCGTGCGCATCCTCGGCACCCCTGACAGCAAAATGTGTCAGTGCTCGATGTCCCGTCTCGGCATCGCATGCGACACGACACTGGCTCTCGGGAAGTAACGCATTAAGGAACTTGAAATCAGGTAGCGGGGCGGTTCAACCAAGCCTTTGGAACAATTGAGGGAAACATTTTGGCTCTGGTTGTCTGTGCTGCGGAGATTGTTGGACTTTGCGATTGAGATTCGATGGGGGACGGGATCCTTTGGACAGTTGCAAGGGTTAGGGTCGGCTGGACTTGCCCTCTCGATGGGGACTAAATTTGCAGTGAGTCATGTTTGGCAACCCACACCTCCCATACACCACAACTCCACCCAGACACCCCATCTACAACCCTCTTTCCCGCACACTAATTTCAACAATCGGATATGGTGTAGCGGTTAACATCGCTGACTCTCACTCAGCAGCCCGGGGTTCGATTCCCCATTTCCGAGACACAGGCCGGGCAAGCTACAATGGGTGTTCACACCCACACAGATTCTTACATCTTCCGTAGTATAGTGGTCAATATATGAGCTTGTCAACTTCACTGAGAAAGAATTCGCTCGGGACCCGGGTCCAATTCCCGGCGGGAGAGATGATATGGCGGGCCTGCCTTTTTGCAGGTTGTGTCAGGATGACCTGAGCTGAGATTACTTGCCGCGTCTGGGGATTTGCTGCTGCTCGGGCGGGGCAGTGGCTTTAGCTTCCTCTTTCTCTCATTTTGCAGTTTGAGGATGTTCTCTGCTTGCCGGCAGTCTGCAGGTAGCACTGCCAATTGAGCAGGTTGGTGCATTCGATCCACTGTGACTCTCACGTAGTAGGTAACTACCATTCCATATCCATCAAATCAGACCAGTGTGATACTATTTTCTCTTGCCCCTGAGGTGCCTAATAGGCCAATATTCTCTCTCTCTGGCGTAGCCAACCCGACTGAACTCATCCCCCTTCTCACCATTAATTCTCTTAACCAACATAAAGAGAAGGAAATGCCCTCGATTGCAGTTGACTGATGTAATTTGTAGAAAAAAACATCTCTGACAGTGCGCCGCACCGCGACTCATCGCCTTCATCCCAGAAACAATTCAGCCCACGCGCAAGTTGTGGTCCGTCGTACAGGGTTCCGATGGCCGTGATACGGCCACCTCTTTCATCACCGAAAGAACCAAGAAGCATCTATTCAGTCCAGATGTACTGAAGTCCCAGGTTTCTTGCAAGTGGAATAGCGTCCTTCATGGTCGCGGGAAAGACGTCCGGAGAATCCCCTACAAGATCCTCAGAGAAAGGCCACCGCCCCAGCAATAGCTCAAAGTCGCATACGGGGCCTCTTCGCCTTTCGATTCGCACAATACGATCAAGTCATCCGAACAGGCAATGTCGAGCACTCGTTTTGGAAGCGGACAATCCAAGCGTGTCTGTTGGCGGAGCTCGCGAAGGGCGCAACCTTCAACCCGGCTTAGAACTAACTCAAAATTACCCCTTATTATACATAGATAGACTTGGCGGCTCAACCCTCAAATGTAAGCCAAGTAACCCCAATAGACGTCCAAGGCGTGCTATCACTCCCAACACTCCACGATACCGCATCCCAATTAAAGCCACTCTTGCTTCACTGTCGGACATCACAAAATACGCCCAAGTTACAGTCCCGCTTATTCTCAAAGTCAAGTGAGCAGATACCGATAAACGGCTTTAGGAGCTCCCTAGGTAGAGGTCCATCCTGCCAGGTGTGGTCAACACCAGCATGCTTGCCCTCGCTCTTGACCTCGGTTGACCCACTACGGATTTTCTTTCCGTCGTGCTCAGCATCCCAAGCGAGCCACATGACTTTGGCGTGCTCGAATTCGCAACCCTGGGGAACTGTAACGCTGAGGACGAAAGAGTTGCGCTTGACTTCGGTCGTGGAGCACGTGATAGCTAGTCGTTCGTGAGGTTGGAGGATCTGGGTAAACCAACAGGCCACTTTGGGTGGGCTTTTATACGGCCTGGGGAAGGTTATTTGCATGGAGCGGCTTGGGCCCTGTTGCCCAGGGATCGCGTGTCCATCTCGCCGGACTGGAAGAGGACGTTGTCATTGGGCAGAACCATGTAGGAAGCTTCGAAATTTTTGATCTTGTTATCCCAGCCTTCTAACTGAAGCACGAAGGCCTCGGTGCTGTTTGATATCAGCTTCAGGCACAGTTTCGGGTTGACTGGCTTCATAATCTCGAATGACTTCAGGCCGTAGATGAGATGCGGGACCGCGGGCTGGGACGGCCTCCAGCCGACTTTATGGGCCATGTTGAAGTTGGGTTTGTTTTGCCAACCATGCTCTTTCCCCTGGATGGCGTAACTGCAACCGCGGATGAGACCCTGGTCATTTGCCGAGAGGCCTGAGATGCCTCCCGAAGTTGTCTGCGGTGTTCAGCACGCATTAGCAGCTTCCTAGCAAACGTGGTACTCAGCGGATGGGTCCCTCTTGAGGAGTTCATACCTGAATATCCCCCATACAGGACCAAGTCTGTAGATCCCGGACTCGCCGTCCCGGACTTTCCGGCTTACAGCTCTTCCCCAGAAGCCTTTGAGATGGCCGTTGGCCAGCAAGGAGTCGAAATAGGTCATTGCAAGCCCTGCGAACTGAACCTCACCTCGTTTACCTTTCCCTTCGACAGCCGGTCTCCAGTCGCTTGCGTGACCTAGCAACGGGGGTTTGTAGTTCGAATACAGGTGGATTGCTGTGACTCGGTCCTTGGCTTTTCCTCCCTCGCCCTCCGGATGACCAATCTCGATGGAACAAGCAATAATGCGCTCGTATTCGTCGCCGTGCACGGTCAGGACTGTTTGGCTTTTGGGGTCGCCATCCATCGACCCAAGTGTGGCGACAAGGCCGTTAGTGTAGCGAATACTGAGACCGCTTACTGCGCCGTCGTCAATTTGGACTGTGATTTCGGCCAGTGCGAAGTCGGGCTTGAGGAAATTGAGACAGCAGAACAGAGAGCCAAAGTCAGACCCCAGGAGTGGTGAGAGGCGGAGGTGCTCGCTGATGTTCTTGCGCTCGGTGACCAAGCTTTTCACCTTGTCCTCTTCGTTTTGGTTCCTGACGCCAGTAACAGACCGGGTGTCCAGGAGAAGTGGATACACTGTCTCACCGTCATCCGTCAAGGAGAGCTTCGGTGGGCCGCGTACAAACTTCAATTTCTGTAGAAGCACGTGCCTGCTTTCAGTTCTGCCCAAGTAACGAGGACGAACGAATCACAGATTGAATCTTACCGGCAATCTCTCCCTGAAAGCTGTCGGGCTCTGGAACGGCTCCTTGCGTTCCGGATCAGCCGCCAGCTCAGGCTTCTTGGTGATCTTATAACCTCAAGAACGATGGAGGTCATATGGAGTCGGCAGACATGGGCCTCAGCGCTGATGTCGGCTGGACCGGCGGTCAGGGCAATTTTGGCTCTAAGTGTTATTCAATAAATTAGCACGATTACTGCGACTGCGATTTAGGACATGGGCACTGACTCTGCCGCAAAGTTTTTTTGTTTTTTCTCTTGATCGAGAACCTTCATGCTCACCAGGGCGTTGAATTCGCCACCCTCGAGGAATCCTGCCACGAGCGATAGTCAGTGTCTAGGTAGTATCCCTGAAATCGTCTATTTTTATGCGGACGCGACGCGGGGTTGATGAATGTCCCGTGCGGAGGGCCCAGGAGGAAAGAAAACAGAAAGCGTGCAATCATCGCGCTGACAATCCATCAGACCACGACACCCACCGTAGGCTCTCTTTCTGTCGAGAACATGGCCGCCCGAAACAATGCGCCAATCTACATACAATTCAATTCAATTCAGTTTTCCAGAGCTAGCGCCCCCGCCTTCGGCGGGGGTGGGTGGAACCCTACGCCGTGTCACCTATGTGACCTCGCTCCCCTACTGGTTTGGGTGTCTACGTCCTCCACTGCCCACCTGTACCTCCCACTACACCTGCCCTTTCTTTGAACAAACTATTTCGGCAGCCTCTTACAAGCCCAGAAACTTAAGACACCACTTCCTTACTCCTGCTCCTTTGCCCAGCACAAATCGATAGAGATCCTCTTCTATACCAATCTGATGGATTCTCTTGACCTCCCTTGACAAGGCCCACGTTCTAGGGCACATTATAAGGTGCCGGGGTTCTGCAGTCGCCTCGTACGCACATCCCGGCTCTTCCATAGCGTCATTAAACCGTTTAAAGTACTAGGCGAACCTTCCGTACCTAGTGCGGTGTACCACTACCTGTGCCATCTGTCTCCTACTCAGGCCCTAGGTATCCGGGTAAGGCCCCAGTCCTAGCCATTTGTAGTTGTATAGTACGGCCTCCTCCCACCATTTGGATACAATCTGTTTCCTTCTTTCCTTTGCTCGTGCTTTAACATACGCGACCGTAGGAGCTAACTGGCCTTCTACGGCGGCTTATTTAGCCGCCGAGTCTGCCTCTTCGTTCCCCGGGATACCTTAATGTCCGGGGCACCACCGGATATCAATCTTGTTTTTCCACTAAGGCCTAGCCAGTATCCTTTAAACCTCCAGTACCTCCGTCTGTAAGCTGGGCGTGGCCCTGAACCGGCACGCTTCCACCGCCGCCACGCAGTCCGAGTACACTACCGCCGGGGCAGGCCTACCCCTGGCCAGTCTCTTGACTGCCTGATGTATGGCGACGACCTCGGCGTCGACGACCTCGGCCCACCCCAACTTTCCGGACTTCACTACGGCTGGGACCGAGGCCCTTAGGTACCGCTCCACGTAGGACCAGCCTACGGAGTCAGATTGTTTCGAGCCATCCGTGTACACCAACCGGACCCTTGTTGGCAGGAGTTTTAGCAACTCCACGTAATATTGTGCCGCAGTTATCTTACCCGGGAGGGTCAGCCTCTAGATGCACAGCTCTGTAAGCTAGACCGGCCTAACCGGGACGGGGACCGCCGATGCCCTTTGCTGGAGCCTTATCTAAGGGGGGGGGAAGGTAACGTGCCAACCTGGCCTGGTTGGGGCCGGCCCTCACAACTACCGGGTAGTCTGCCGGTAAGGTAGCCTACCGGGCGCTAGCCCTAAGGAAGTCAACCTGTATCCAGACCCCCTGGGAGGATCCCTGCCTCCCGGAAAACCGTGGCTGTAGGGACGGTCCTGTAAGCAGGGCAGACCGCCCTGGCTAAAGCATTTAAGGGCTTGTCGAGGATGTCTTCCAAGTACCCTTTGTTAGTACTTACGACCTTATCCCTAATAGAGGAGCTAACCTTACTTTCCCCGGGCCACCAGGCTTCTGCCGCGTACATAGCTGTAGCTACTCCGCACGCCCCGGCGACCTTGCAGGCCTGTGCCGGCAGCAGGCCTCGCAGCGTGCTGTTAAGCCTCTTCATACACCAAGCCAGGCATTAACCTCTCTCCACGACTTTCTGCGTGTGTACTTTGAACCTAAGCCGAGGGTCAAGCCACACTCTTAGGTATCTAACGTACTGCTTTGGGACGACGGCTTCTGGGTGACCCCTAAGGGTGACCGGGGCACTGTCAACTTTTGCGCCTTTGACCGTCTTAAGGAGTTCCGTCTTGCTTGGATCTACCGGGACCCCGTTATCCTCAAGCCACTTAACCACGCTATTCGCGTCCTTCGTAGCTGCCGCCTTCGCTTATCGGGGGTAGCGGCTGCTGTAAAACACTGCGATATCGTCTACATACCCGAACCTGGACCGGGGTCCAAACACGGGTGCCAGGAACAGCGTGAACAGTATCGGGGAAAGTGGTAAGCCCTGCGGCAGGCCGCGGCTAACCTGTACTAAGCCTGTGGTCTCCTCTTCTCGTGAAGCGAAGACCCACCTGCCCTGTGCCCAGCTTGCCACCCACTCTGTAATCTGAGGCCCCCAGCCCTGACCGGTGAGTTTGTTGACTAGCCTCTACCTAAGGAGCCAATCTATACACAGTAACGGCTGAAATAAGTGTCCAGAATTTCGATATTGAAACATTCTCCGCACAGGCCACTTTTATTCCCAGCCGCTAGTGACACAGTATGCCTATGCTGGCTTTGTACCTCTACTTACCAGCGCCTAAAATCGCTGCTGCTTACCGCAGAGGTAGCTGCAGCTAATCTGGCTGATATGTACCTGGTACGGAGAGAGTAATAACATACTGTGTTGGCCGCAGCCAAGGGCGAATCCGTCCAACTAGATGTCGCAATTTTGAGCTATGTCCGGGCCGATCTCAGCAACCCCGAAAGAGCGGGCCCGAAACCCTAATCCATTGCGCTGTACTTTGTATCGATCATTATTGTCGGGGGTTTTCTTTAGTGACCAACTTGTAAAAGCTACTCTACTAATGAGATAGTGAATACAAGATCATGTCACAGCTAACGTTCTTCCATCCCCTCCCGGTACATTTCATCCTCCTCTATCTCTACCTCGACCGCCATCCGCCCATCCCCGCCCAGCGGCTTATACATATATCGTCTCTTGAGCCCCTCCACGTATTCTTGACAGCTTGCCTCGTCCAGCAAGGCCAGCCTCTGGCCTTTCAAATCAGCCAGCAGCCGCTCCGAGCGCGAAACGTAGTAGATCGCGCCAGCGAGCGTGCGCGGGTCGACAGGCAGGTGCGGCCATCGCACAAAGATGAGCGATGCCGTGAGGAGAATGACCATAATGCCCAAGATGGCCAACGAGGCGGCCGTAGCGCCAACATGCCCGTCATATGTCTGCGTCAGCGCATATGGTATATTGGCCAGCAACGCGGGGAGGAGAAGCTCCGCTATACCGGCCATCACCGCGGACGCAAACAAAAGGAAATCACGCTGCCGAGCCCCCTCCATAATGCCAGTGAGGGAGTTGGTGGCGGGCGAGCGTAGAATCCCCTGTCCGGCAAGACACGGCTGGCGTGCCATGCGCACGAAGGGCGCCGCGGCGGCGACTCCCTCAAAGAAGGAACGCCAGAACATGGAAATGACAGTGCCGATCGAAGCAAACAAGAACTTCACACCAAAGGTCTGACTGTCCATGAAGAGCTCAAAAGGAGTGTCGTCCGATGGCTGATGGTAATACGCCAGCAGGCTTATCAAGCCCAGCAGCGCCGTGACCAAGATAGTGCGAGACGTGTAGGTTAGCGCTAAGAATGGCATGTGTCGCCGATGATGGCCATTTTCTGTAATCGCAGTAGTGGTGACGGTGCTGCGCGTGCCGAGGGGTGGTGTCTCGGTCCGTTCCGACGCGATAATGCCGTACTCGTAGCACGACTCGTCCCATTCAGCGTCAGCATCAAAGAAAGCTAGTCGGAAGAGTCCTCCTTTGAGGTTCTCTTCAAGCTTCTTATCCGAAAGCTGCTGGCCGTTGAACTGCCCCCGCAGCGAGGGGTCCATCGACAACGATGCTGCTGCGGCTAACCCCCGGGGGTCGGCGTATATACCTGTGTCCCACCGCCGCAAAACTAGCACCAACATCAGCAGCAACATCGCTAAAGCCGCCACAAGTGTGATGAGAGCTTGGGTGGGCGCTGGGGAGATGCCAGGTGTGATGCCACAACCAGCAATGTCCAAGTGGGTGCAGGTGCCGTGAACTTTGAAGCCTATAGCCTCAGCGCTTAGGGGAGCGAGTACAGACGCGACTAGGGAGCCCAGGTTGGCGATAAGAGGAACAGGTTCGCCGTGCCTGAAGGCTTGAACCAGGGATGTTAGCACGCTCCAGTATCCGCCAAAGCTAAGGCTGAGCGTGTCCGAGGCGGGGCCGCCGCCGGGCCGAGTGGCGAGGGTGTGGAAGGGCTGCATGAGCTGAGCGTTGGTGCTGATCATGCTGAATGGGACGGCAAGGCAGGCGGCGATAATGGTGGGGAGGTAGGTAAAGGCGAAAAACTGCGCCGGACTGAAGCCGGAAAGTATGCGCACCCGAGTACCGTCGTCGGACCCCCCCGGCTTAGGGGTCGGTGTAGGGGCCGATCTAGGTGTGGGTGTGATGGTCACGACGGTCTTTATAGTAGTAGGCGTGCCATTGACAAACGTGGCTATATCCGTGGTGATGACAAGGGTTGGGATCTTAGTGACGAGCATGGTGGTAGTCCTACCACCAGTCGTGGTGATGTACGGTGTTGGGGTGCTGGTGATAGTGGTCAACACGCCACCACCGAGGTCGCTGACAAAAGTTGTTGGTGAAGGTGTGATTGTCATGACCGTGCCGCCAACGACAGATACGAGGGTCTCAACGGAGGGTCCAACTGTCGTAGGGAAGGCAACTAATAACGTGGCTGACGAGCCGCCCTCGACAGATACATAAGTTTGGGTAGTGAGCTGACCGGGCAATGAAACGATAGTGGTTTGCGTGACTGAGGACCCGTCCACGACAGAGACGTACGTCTGAGTGGTTAGCTTGCCCGGCGAGGTGAACACGGTAGTTCGAGTCACCGACGAGGCGCCCACGACGGTAGCCAGAGTGTTGATCTCACCGCCGAATGATTTGTCATCAGGGAGTGGTGTCTGGATCGTCTGTGGAATTATCACGCCAGGTACCGTTGTCTCAATCTGTGTCGGAGGGTATGATACGACGGTGGTGCGGCCCGCGGAATCGGTTTTGGTTTGGGGAGGAGGCGTCACGGTCTTCGTCCGTACGATGGACGTTGTTGTACCGCCAGGGATGATAGGTCTCAGAATAGGGTCACCGATTGTGGCAGCTGTGAAGAATACGTCGTCTGTAGTAGGCTGCTGAGTCTGGGGGGCTGTGGAAGATGCGGTATTCGCGGTAACTATCTCGGTAATGGTTTGCGAGACGCCGGGCGTAACAAATTTCGACCTTGAACGGTTGACGTCGTCTGATATG
>Ga0247780_1001155_pt1 | contig 18078 bp, 19 predicted proteins | sample UWRJL079202R5_FD_179927 | JGI IMG/M metagenome (GOLD analysis project Ga0247780, IMG submission 179927) | Plant litter microbial communities from Arlington Agricultural Research Station in Wisconsin, United States - UWRJ-L079-202R-5 | ecosystem: Environmental > Terrestrial > Plant litter >... | reverse complement strand
GGGGTGGTGGTGGGTGGTACTGTAGGCAGGGATATCAAATGAGATTGGCTGCAGCCAGGTGATTGCCCTCCAATCGCCATGGCTTGATCAGAGGATGGCAAAGCCGACATGATGCCGTGAATTGTGACTCGATGGCGCTCCTCCACGTTTCGCCTCTCTAAAGCATGTCGGCAGTACGCAATCGATCAGCGTTGTGCTAATCCCGAGGGAACAGCCACCGTGATTGAAGAATATAGTCCTTGTCATGACACATGAATGGCTGTAAGGTTCATCTCTGCTGACTTCTCCAAATGACATAGTTCCCGCAGAACGACTTCGGCTTCTCGCCCCAATGGGAAAATATGGACATGAATTTGAAGTTGGGTCAGACGGCACCATTAGCATCTGAACCCCGCCCTCCATCACGGTTCCGGCGGCCAGAAAATAATACTGACCGGTCTTGGCGACGTGGATGCCCATGTCAAGACTCGTTCCTACCTATGGCACTGATCAGCCGACTGTAGCGAGGCCTACAAACCCCACAGCCCCACAAGTGCGTTCTTACTCGTGGTGCGCTGCACGCTGCCTCTGATTAATGCATTTCCCGTCCCAACTTCTAGCCCTTCTGGGCGACTGCTGCAATGAGGCCTACAGCCACGTCAACAAGGCAGCTGCAGACGCAGCATTATCGTTCGACGACGCGGGAGAAGCGGGGTTCGTGAGAGGTAGCAAGCTAAAGTCAAGAAGTTCCCAGCAGTCTAGTTGGTTCAGCTCATAGTCCGGCACACTCATCTATCGATGGCGCATCTTTTGAAGGCCGAAGATCTTGATTTTGACACTTACGTGCTTTTGGTCGGCTACGTATCAAGGTCGTCGCCATACATTGCTGCCTGAATCGTGAAGCGGGTTGTTCTGGTGGGGACTTTGGGTTCTTCGCCAGCCTCGATACGTGTGTTCAACCTGAAACAACTTTTTATCACAAGCCCTGGAGAATGAGAAGTTTTAGGCAGGCACCTCCATTTTACTTTGCCGTAAGCCTTCTCAACCCATCTTGTCTTAACGCCGCAAAAGGATGTGCAACAGTACCGTGGATCCCGATGGCGATATCGTCCTCAAACTCAAGTATCCGAACAACCCATTTGCTCTAGCAGCGCTTCCCCAAAGCGGTGGACTCACATGAATCCAACCAACGGCGCGCGTACCAACGCCAAACCCGTCACCTCCCACGAAAGGCGTCTGTGAGGGGGGCACCCCCCCTTTTGCTACGCGGGCATCTTCCTCAGCTTAATCGCATATATCTCAAGTATTAGTAGTCTAAATCCCTGTAGTGTGGTTACATACCCCGAAACTACCAGTTGAATCTTCTGGAACCCCAGAGGGTTCCAGAGGATTCCAACACACTCCAGGGCCCCTTGGGGCCCCTGGAGCACTCCGAACCTTCTGGAATTCAGGGGGGTGGAACCCCCCTAAATCCAGTAGAGCTACTGCCCTACAGAATTAACTAGAACATCACAGTGGCCACGTCAGCCACTACGTTAACAGAACCACGTAGAACGGTTCAGAACAGTACTATTCCATTATTATATTAGTTAGTTCCAATTTATAGAAGGCTCTGGAATTCTTCCAGAGCCTCCTACAGCCTATAACAGGCCCTCTCCTCTCCTGTATTTAATTCTAGAAAAGCAAGTAACTTTATTCTACTCCAGTCAATGTATAAGGCACTGCCTTCCAGATCCTCTTCTTTCCAGCGTTAATATTCGCTGTGATACCTTTATTTACAGTGGCACTGCCCTGTAATTCAGGCTTTTGTTTGCTTCCTACTGAACTGGTGCAGTGATGTAACAGGGAAGAAACCACAAAGAGAACCACACCCACAGAACGTCGTAGTTAACCTGGAAGGCCGATTCCCAGACTACTGGTCCTTTAATCGGAGGGACACAAATTGTTGGAAGCGCGGCACTCTGGATTCTGTGGAATTGAAGGGGTTGTAACTGCGTGATTGTATTGCTTATTCTTGGCTCTCTGGCTCTGCCAGAGAGCTTTCCTTATAGTTGTGAATGGTGGCAAGCTGCGTGGCAAAGCCACGCGGCTGTCTGTGGCAATGGTTACAAATCTATAGTTCTGGTGGTTTCCAGGCTCTTCTGACAGTTCTGGCCTCTGGCCAGAACCCCCTTCTTTCTGACACAAATGCAACTGACGTAGAAAAACAGATACGTACCTAGTATGGAACAAAACCTAGTAAGTGACAGTGCCTAGCATGAAACGGAGCCTAGCATGGAACAATAAAGGAAACGCGACTGTGGATTAGGTCATCTTCCTTCGATTGAAGGGCTAGAATGTCACTGGGCTTTCAATGGGAGGTCTTCGTAATGTAAATCGTCGGATTGTTAATTGAAAGAAGCATGGTTTAAAGAACCGCGTGGCGCGGCCTCTTTTTGACGGTGGCACGCGCTAGAGAACGCATCGCTATATATAAAAGCGGCTATAGTAATATTATATATAAAGCTTAAAAAAACAGAATGACAGGGTTAGCTTAAACAAACGCCCTGAGTCAGTGGTAAGCGCTTTAAATAGATAATACAGCAGTAAGCGCTGGCTTTAACTAATTTTTATTTTTATTATTCTTTACACAATACGGTGGTAAGCGCTAGCTTTAAATAAGTTTTTAATTTTTAGGTTTTAGGTTTTAATCTAGTCTCAATTAGGTTGGAGGGGGGTAGGGCTTAATTAGGGAGTGTATCTAACGAGGTGGATATTGCCGTATAAAATTTACTCTAGAATCAGCAACTCTTATGTCCAGATTTAGAGGCCCGGCCTCCACGAACGGAAGTGAATTTGCGAGAAACTTATACTTAAGCTGTAATCAACTTGACCATAAAGCAGTATGAGTCAAAGATAGCCGGGAAGTCGCTAAGTAAGAGTAGTCGGGCATGGAGTTGTACTGGCCACTCCTACTTAAAGAAGGACAGTTAAGGTTAGGAGTTAAAACAGCAGCTAACAGAAGCTGATTGATAATAAATCACAGCTATACAGTTCGGGTGTTTTTAAGAATGTTTATAATGTAAAGAAACATTCTCTACTTCTTTCTAAATATACTTAATATTTGGATCTGTTATCATTATCTCTTACTCTCTTCGTTACTTACAAGGTCAATAATCTTTATAACGATTAGTATATTAATAGCAGAAGCTTAAGAACTTATATAATAACATCCAGGCTAAGCCTATAAAATGGAGTCACATTATGATCTCAACTATACAGAATGGCAGATTCTGATACACTAGTGCACTATGGAAACAAATAGAATCGGGGGTTAGTTGTGACGACCCTGCAGGCCGTCATTTGGGCCGGGGCGGCCCGACGAATCCCCCGCAGAAGGAACAGTGCGGGAAGACAGTACGTACGGTACTGCGCACTGGGCCAGGGGTGCAAAGACCGAAGCCCCTACAACCAATGAGAGAGTGCTCGCGGCATGTCGAGTGCTCGCACCACAAGCAGAGGGAACCTTGCGAGCAGAGCGCTCGCGCAATGCAGAGTGCTCGCTCGGCAAGTGTTTACAACACCACAAGTAAGGTACAAAGTACCCCTTAATTAGTAATATAGATAGCCATGGTTGTGCCCATAACCACCGTGAGGGACTCCGGTTCCTCACGCTAGTATTCAATGATTCATTTGTGTCCTACTGTTCAGACTCACCTCTGTGCATTATAGTGACAGCGACCGACAGTAACATTGAACCCCCGTCTAGGAGTGCTAGCTCAACAAACCGTCTTCGGAACGCTCCCTACCTGTTGGCGTCCTGCCATACGTTCTGTCTTAACCCGCGCCAGTCCTCTCGAGGCCTGTGTCGGGTGCAGGTTGTAATATAAGTGTGACGACCCTGCAGGCCGTCACCTGGGCCGGGGCGGCCCGACGGATCCCCCGCAGAAGGAACAGTGCGGAAGGACAGTACGCACGGTACTACGCACTGGGCCAGGGGTGTAAAGACCCGAAGCCCCTACGACCAGTCAAGAGTCGCTTGGTGGACTACAAGGATTGACAACACCAAGCACTATCCAGTTCACTGCTTGGCAGTAATTGCGTGGTGCACCACCAAGCACAATGGACCAAGCAAGGTACAAGGTACCTCTTAGTTAGCTAGTATAGATAGTCATCATCGTGACTACGATGGCCGTGAGGGACTCTTAGTTCCTTACGCTAGTATTACATTGTTCATTTATGTCCTACTGTTCAGACTTCCCTCTGAGCATTATAGTGACAGCGACCTACAGTAACAGTGTACTCTCGTCTAGGAGTGCTAGCTCAACAAGCCGTCTTTGGATCACCCCTCAAGCTTGGCGTCCTGCCATACGCTCTGTCTTATCTTGTCCGGTCTCCCCTCGAGCCCTCGTCAAGAGCGGGTCGTAACAGTTAGTTTCTTAGCAGCGAAGTCTTACCAGTGGGTCGATCCCAGACAACACCTAGGGGGGGTAGGAAATGAGCCAGCTAACAAAGAACTCGATCGCCAGGGCCTTAACTGTATTGGATTATAGGGGGGCGGGGCTTGATCAGGAAGTGAATCTAACGAGGCTGATATTGCCGCGTAAAATTGGCTCTAGAATTGGCGACACTTATGTCCAGATTCGGAGACCCAACCTCCACAAACGGAGGAGAATTTGCAGGAAACTCGTACTTGAGCTGTAAGGGAGAGGGGTGAGAGATGGGAAATGGCCCGTGCGCAGTTCCTGGATCCGTTGAGCTGGCCCTGCACGGGCTGACTGAATTGAGTCAGCTCTGATCGACAGAACTGGACCGGTATTAATACAAGAACCAAAGGCCGCAGCTCTGATCTCTTAAACTGTCTCAAAGCCCTCTTTTCACTTGGAGATAAAGCTCCCAAAGATGTAAAAAACCCCCGGCGCCACCTTTGACCACTGACACTGGGAAGTGGAGCCTAGGTTGGTTCCGTATATAACATGATGCATCATTGACCTCCCCTATTTGTCCATGGCAACGAAATCTCTTCCCCAAACCTGACTCTAAATAAACCCTTTTATTCTCCCCCACATGACCCAAAACAACATTTCGTCTCATAGCCCCTATCCGCGTGACCCAAACACACCATTTCGTCCCAACCCCTACACACGTGACCTCCCTCCCTCCCTTCATCCCAACCCCCCTCTCAGACAAACACCGTGAGAGACCGTGCATCTCACACGTCTCACACTGTACTCTCCTAGTAAAACAATCTCCATTCCACCTCACTCTCGCAAGTTCCTTTCTTTCCAGATCAGCCGAGGTATAAACCCTGCCGATCGCACGGAATTTTCCCTTTAAATCTTTTGCGTACCTGGGCCTTCAAAACTCAGCATCCTCCCAGAGCACCACCACCACCAACAGCGACCACCCCCCTCACTTCTTGCGCCGCTTCTCCCGCTGCCTCTTTTTTTCCCCTTTCCTCTCCCTGCTCTCCCCTACTTTTCTTTTCTCCCTGCCCAGCACCACCACGTTTGGCTTGCTGCGCTGCGCTTCGCCTTGCCTCTTCTCGCCCGCCCTGCCCCGCCCGTGCCTCCCGCCCGCCTTGCCTCCCGTGCCGCCTCTCGCCCCCCTCGCCATGTCGACCGGCGCGGGCCCTTCCCCCGGGGACGGCACGCCCTCGCCTCCTCGTCCGCGCGTGTTCCCGGCCGCAGAACTCGTCTGGCCTGAGACGGCCTATACGCGCCGAGAGGCCGTCTCGGGCTGGACTTGGCAGCGGCTGAGTCCGGAGCGCGAGTCGTGGAAGGACTTTGAGTCATTCTGTACTGTGAGTGGCGCCCTACCTACACTGTCTTACTGTCTTGGGTGGATTTTGTATGTTTGGATGATACTGACGTGTGGTTCAGATCGAATGGGAGCAGTTTGCGCCGGACGTGGAGGCATGGTGGCGGAAGACGCCAGAGTCCGAGGGCTACGGCTGGCCACTGCGGGTCATTGGACTGCGGGAGAGAATCCTAGCCATGAGCCAGCTGACCCCGATGGGTCTGTACAGTGAGTTGAACATGGTTTTGTGATGGGATGGTTGAGATTTGAGATGGAAGGACGCAAGCTGATGATATGGCGGGGCAGATGTCATCCGTGAGTTGAGAGGCAGCGCCGGAACCATCGGCGAGGGCGGACCAAGCGGGAACAACCTGATGATGGCAATGTTCAACCACTTGTGCCGAGAGTTGGACGTCGACCTCGAGAATCGTACGTTTGAGGACTAGTACGACTTCGTACGATTCTTGGATGGCCATGACAACCAACTGCTGGGCACGCGTTATACCTTTGAGGTGTACAACATGCTCATGCAGCGCGGCTACGAGCCCGGCACAACTCGCTTCCTCGACAGCGTTGAGGAGCTGTATCTCGATGACACCCAGGAGTGCATTTTTGTCACAGCCGACCACCCGAAGCTGAACGTTCGCACCACTCTCACAGCCCTCAACTTTAGCGACTTCACCAGATTGAAGAATGCCGGGGACGTCCCAGAGTGCAAGCAGTGGGTCGGACGGGTAACGAACAGGACCATCCATCGCAACCGCACATGGGCTCGGCTGAAGAACATGGGCTTGAAGAAGATCCTCGATGAGGCAGTATGTGCTAGCTTCAGGGTCGACCACTGGTTTTACGACGCCCCGATCGCTCCGGACGACGCCATTGTTCCAGATGAAAACCCGTCCACAGCTCCGGGTATAGGAACGATTCTGGCAGGGGTCTTCCCCGACTATCCTCCCCCATCCTACCAAGAGGAAGCCAGCAACCCTCCGCCTTTTTTTAAGCCCCCAGTCGTGATAGCTGTATCACCGCCTTTCATTGCCCCGTCCTTCTCTCCAGGCGCGGTAGTCGGCAGCTCCCCGCTACGCCTTGAAAAACCGGTCACGACACCTCAATCACAGGCTTTTCTTGCCCCTCCACCTGACGACACTCTGGTCAGCGATACCGAAACCGTCGCCAAGACCCCAGTTCCGACACCGCCAGAAACTCCAGCCGCCCGACTATCGAGAAAACAGAAAGAGTCGCAGGAAAAGAAGCAGCAGATGGCAGCGAAGAAGAAACAGCGACAGGAACAAGCAGGAGAAGTCGCGCATGCAGAACAACCTCAAGACGCAGGAGAAACTTCAGCCGAAGAGGACGCTACAAGCTCGCAGCAGTCCCTCGCGGACAAGCTTGCGGCGTTCATAGGGGCGGGTTTGGTTTTGAGACATAAAGCCAAACATTGCGCTGGCCAAAACGACGAGCCTGGCCTACCCAAGACTGGCCTGTTCAAGTCCAGCAAGCGACTCGACTCCGAGCATTGCGACGGTCAGGGTGACGGGCCTACCCTTCGCGATACGACTAGCCTCACTAAGACTGCCCTCTCGCTCTCGCATCCCAGCAAGCGACCCGAGTCGTCAGCGACTGACCCCGAGACTGAGATCAACTGTAACCCAGCGCGAGACAATGCCAAGGCCAAGCGCAAAGAAAAGGAACAGCGGAGAAAAGAGAGCCGACGAGCTGAGAAGGCTAAAGAAGAAGAGGCGAAGAGATGCGCCGAGGAGGAGAAAGCCCGCAAGCGCGAAGAGGAGCGTCGCAAAGCCGAAGAGAGGCTGATCCGTGAAGTTGAACAGAGGCTACTAGAAGATCGTCAGCGATGGGCAGAGCAGACCCGGCGTCGCGAGAAAGAGGATACCCGCAGACAGCTACAACGAGCAGAGGAGGTCAGCAGGCAATTGCAGCAAGTGGCGGAGGCGGCTCGCAGGCAACGACAGCAGGCGGAAGAAGAGGCCGGTAGCCGCGCTCTTCAGTCTGCCCGTGCCACTCAGCCTGCTCGGGTATCCCCTCAGTCTCTTCGTTCTACCTCCGGTCACGAGCAGAAAGACCCGAGCGGGAGTCAGCTGAAAGACAGCAACGATGGCGTGAACAACCAGGCCCAACGATCGGGTACTGAACCCAAAGCCGAGAGCAAAGACACCCTCAAGGCAGACCATTCGACACCTGACCCACCTGTTGGTGGTGGTAAACAGCAAGATCAGTCGACACCCAGCAGCCAGCTACAAATATCAACGCAAGCTCTGCCAGCTCGAAAAGATGCTCCTTCCCAGACTTACCAAGTCACATCTCAGCGCCAGCCTCAATGCCATCCCCAGCTTCAGCTCCAGACTCAGCAGACAGAGACCCCGTTTCGCCCGCAGGCCCAGGTCCCCATCGGAACCAGCATCGCGAGTGTGCCGAGACCGCTGTCGTCTGGTGGTCACCTCCCTACCCCAGATATCAACAGCAAACCCAAGCCCGAAGCTCCCACAATCTCGACCGCAAGCGAGGGAGCCAAAAGCCCCGCGCAACCTGACCGCCTCCCGCCCACCAACAGAGGCGCGATCGTCAAGGCCATAGCACAACCCTCCGAAATCGTGGCCAAGACGATCGCGGACGAGGAGACCAATGCTCCCGCTCAGCCATCCCAGCTGGAACTTGACGCGGTCGAGATCATAGCCAAACTGCACGTAGCGACCACTGCAGAGGCGCCCACCCCTCTCGACCACCCCGGCCGACCCTCGCCCTGCTCCACCATCCGCTCGATGGCCCGCCCCGTCCAAGCTGCCGACCCCCCGCTCCGCGCCCAGCAACGCACCACCCCTCCGTCCGCCCCGTCCCCGGCCGAAGACAGCATCCCCCGCCCAGCGACGACACCATCCCCCCGCGCCCGCCGTCCCGCCCCCATCCTCTCTCCCCGTCGCCGCCGTTTCCTCATCCCCCGCCGACACCTCCCCACCCACCTCCGCCTCCGCCTCCGCCTTCGCCTCCGCCGCCTCGTCACCCACGAGACACGCCGCATCATCGCGCGTGATCTCCCGCGTCTCGTGGCTGCTAAAGTCCAACGCATGCGTGAGGCAGACTTGGGCGATCTCAACGCCCGCGCGGACAGGCTTATGGTAGAGCGGCTTATTGAGGATAGTTGCTGGGAGAGGGAAAGGAGGTATAACTATCGGGATTGTGGCAGGGGGCGGTCGGCTTCTGTCACGGTTGGTGAAGGGGATGGAAGGATGTGGGAGTGGGGGGTGGATCGGTTTGGGCCGAGGGGGGGTTTGGAGGAGAAGTTGGAGGTTTGGGAGGGTTGGGGCGTGAAGGGGGTGAAGAGTCATGAGGAGGTTGTGGAAGGTCAGGATGGTTGGGAGGTTGAGAATTAAGGCTGGGGCTGGAGTCAAATCAGGGAGCACAGGGAGCATTTTGCTCGTTATTCAGCGTTGTTTGTGTATTTTTGGATGGAAACATAGATGAGATTCAGACCGGGAAGCATTTGCTCGTGATTTGTTTGTGTGTTGGTGGTGAGATTCAGGAGGAAGGAGGTTGCGGTGTGACAGCTGGCTGCAGTGGAGATGAAGCCCCACTCGGGGCTGGTACCCCGCCCCCGGCAGCTGCAGGGGTAACTTGGGCACGGGGATGATGATTCTTGATCCTGCCACCACTTCTTCCCGCGCAAGCGATTTGAACGACGTCTCTCCAGCGCTGGCATGAGACGAGCCGAGCCGATTCCAACCCTTGGAATCGGCGTGGTGTTAGTCAACCAGAGCTAGGAATCGGCTTGTCTCACGCCTTCTCGGAATCGGCTCATATAGCGTAACGCCAGATGGGCCTGCAGGGTTAGGATTATGTATGGAGAAAAAAATGTGTGAAAATGGCTTATTTAAAAGGTATCAGTCCGGCGCGACGCTGGCGAAAATGAGCAGAATTGCCTGTCGGCTCGCCAAGTTTGGCGTGGTTTCGAGGGGAATAAAGCTTTGTCAGCAAGACTCGCCAGTTTCAAAGCTTGGCAATTCCAAACAAGCCAAGCGAGCCAACTCCAACTTCAAGAATCGGCTCGTCTCACTGTTTTTCAGGGCCGGCGTGGCGTGGCGTTATTTTGGCTCGTCTCATGCCAGCGCTGACCGTCTCTCCATTGCAAGCTGATGCACTCGTGCATCGTGTGACATGTGACGGATGGCTATCACATGGCTCTCCCGTCGCGCGCGGCGTTCTAGAGTCTCGCATTCTCCCATTCTTGACAACGCTTTCTGCAGGCAGCCTCAGAGTGCACCATCGAGCAAGACCTCATAAGCTGGCGCATGCCGGCACACTGCAGCGGCCAATGAGGGCCTGGGACACTGGAGAGCAGGATCTCGATTTAGCAGTGGTCCACCCGTTCGTCTCTGTTTGACAGTGCGAGAGGAGTGCGCCGTTATCTCTAGCGGGCGTAGCAGTTCGCCATCATGAGCGCCCGTCACCAATCGACGTCTCGGCATTCGGGGGGCTAGCGCACCTCGCAGCCCCGATCCCCGCAGCAAGCAGCGCAGCCGACATGAACGACCCATGAGCGACACATGGCATATTGGGGGGGGGATGCTTCACATCAAGCCAGCGACCCCGAATCTCGGCCGTTTCCTCACCTTGCCCAACTCGACCTGTTTCTGCCATGGGCGATACAGAGCCCCGCCGAGTGTCCGCCGCACCCCGCAACACTCGGACGACCACCACACACGAGCGATCGCGGGGAGGGGAGCCGTCGGCAGGCGCTGGCGAGTTCGACTACACTAACTAGTCAAGCGCACGGTATGTCGTGCACAACAGACATACGCTGTGCTATCTGCCTAGTGAAGCACAGCAGCGAGCATCGCTGTAACATTAGCTGATGAGGAATACCACCGACCCCCGGCTAGCACTAGTTCATTCGGCTTTTAAAGGTGGCAGAGGAGGGGAGTTCTGGCGGCTGCCCATCTTGCTCCTATCGCGCCTCTCCAGCAACCTTTGATGAAACCTCGCTCACCGCTCACCATCATCTCTTTTCGCTTGGTAACGCCGCCATTACCGATACCAGTCCAAAACCCGCCTCCAAACGCCCCCTCGCCATGTGTCGAATGATCGCCTTCAGTGGACGGTGCTCACAGTGCACGGGCAGCTTCACCTGGGACGATGTCTCGCAGCGCCTGAGCTGCCTCGAGGCCAAAAACGCCGGTGTCTTTGGCCAGTGCCGGCACGGCATCGAGGTCGAGCAGCACTCGTTCGACCAAGAGTGCGAAAAGTGTACGGCCGCCATGGACACCGACGAAGGCTACGGTGGTATCGAAGAATACGAAGCGATCCACGCTGCCGCGGCCCGGCGCAAGAGCAAGAATACCATCACTGACCGTGCCGAAGACGGCCGCAAGCAGAAGAGGCAAAGAACTTCATGACACGCCCCTCCAACGATAGCCCCGCATACATGTCTGGCTCTGTCGGTCCAGCGAACGCAATCTTCAGGAAGGTGGCGGGCGTAGGATATCGCCGGAGCAGAGTCTATCTACTAATTTTCGGGGCGAGGCCGCTGTCGTCGCAACACACGAGGCCATGGTTGTACGACGAGAGGAGAAAACTAGGATCGGAGGAGTGAGCCAGACAGCCGGCTCTGGAGGGGATACCTACGACCGACGAGCAGAGGCTGTTCTGTATTTGTACCTAACTGCCTGTCTATACGTCAACGAACCCAGCGCAGGGAACGGGAAGTCAGAGTCTCATATCTCCGTGCCGCAGTAATGGGGAAAGAAGCCATAATACTGCTTGGTGCCCAACGTGCGTACTTATCTCCCAAATCCGGGATAACCACCATGGCGCCTCTTATCCCACAGCCTCGGCACGACAACATCACCTCACCACCTCACAGCCCATCCATATCACACACTCACCTGCCCATTCCTCCCTCCCCTTTCCCCAAAACCAACAACCACCCATGCCTGCCCCAACAACCCCTGCGTACCCAGCCATCAGTGTGTACTCCCCTCAACCTTCCCATCCCCTCCCTACCCCATCCCCACCCTCCAGCCCCCTCACTATACAATTTAACATTCCTCCAACAGCTCTCACAAACCCGCCCTTCCTGGCGAAACGATGGGGACTAGGTCAGTGAGGGCGGTAAGGGAGGCAAGATGTCACCGCGTAGGAAGAGTAGGAGGAAGGGGAGGGGAGGAAAGAGGAGATCACAAAGGCAACATCGAGGTGACGAAGGAGCCGCCGCCGAGAAGAGCCTGAGGGCGGATTGACATCCATAAGCCGGTCTGGCAGCCCGCCCCCAGGCTCTCTAACGGGAGCTCATCCTCCCTCTTTCGAAGCTTTAGGTTGCCGCTGGTGCTGGCTTTGGTGAGGGCGAGGGGCGAGGCGTCGGGACAGAGGCCGTTTAGTTTCAGCGCCTGCATGTAAGGCGGGGTGGCTTAAGCAGAAGATCCGGAAACGCAGCGATAATTTCCGGGACGGTGAACGACGCGACGGCTGCTGCAGCGGCGGAAGGGAGCGCAAAGTGTCGTGGCTCGGGGCGCATGAGGAGATCTCCGAGGTTGGGCGCTCACGTACTTCGCGATGTTAGAGCCGAGTGCGCCCATCTGCCCGCCCACCCACGGCGCGATGAGGCCAGACATGGAGACGTCTCGGCGGGGGGCGAAAGGTGGTCCATGCGGGACGCGTGTCGTGCCATGGGAAAGAGGGCGCCAGGGCATCGGCGTGAGTTGAGGAAGGACGGTTCTTCCTTTCTTTTCTCCATCACTTATCTATAAGTTCTTAACTGGGTCCTGCCAGCGTAGGAATGGCCTTAGACTTGAGATGTAAGGCATCATACTTGCAAACTTAATGCTCCGATTAATGTTAAGCTAAGTCTATTAAAGCCACCCCAACGCCTTTTAATGCCAGTTTGATGCATCCGAATGCAGCCCCAACGCCTATGCGTTGGGAACACCAGGCGCTGCCAGTGCGAGCAGGGCCTCAAACTTGGGCGTCCCAAGTCCCGTCACCGGATCCCAACCCGCCGTTGCGTTCCACCGCGCCGTGCGGTTCAATCCCTTCGCGCCATAGCAACCGCCCCCGTACCCCGTCGTGATATCGTTGAAGGCACCTGTGATATTGTATAGCCAGGGGTTGAGGAACCCAAGGGGCGGCTGATCTATCGTTCTCCGTGCTGCATTCAAGAGCGCGACAATGCCGGCGATCACCGGAGCGGAGGCACTCGTTCCGGACAGCATCGTGAGGGAACCCTTGTCGAACACAGCGAAGTTGGATCCCTGGGCAGAAAGATCAGGGATGGCGCGGCCCGAGCGGTTGTAGTAGGGAGCGTACGTGTCGCCGATGCTGTTGAGGTATGTGTTCACCGCTGTCTTCTGGTAGTTGGGCTGATCAAAATAGTTGCTGAACCCACCGCTGGAGTACGTAACAGCGCGCTCCGGGTTCGTCCCTATGGTTGCTCCGATCGATGTGACCCACGGACAGCCCGCAGGATAGGTAGGCTCAAAGATTGTCCCGTTGTTGATGTTGCTAACGCAAGCGTTGCCAGGCCCGGAATCGCCAGAACTAAAGATGACAGATACGCCGCGGCCTCCAAGCTGCATGAACATGTTGCAAGTCTTCAGGGCGTACTCTCGGGGAATCGATTGCTCCTCCTCTCCGTATGACGTCGAGACGGTCTGGGGAAGGTCTGCATCCGCCAAGTTTAGCATATACTGCAGCCATTCGAGGTAGGGCTCGTTGCTTCCGGGAAGGCGGGGCTGGTCCTTGGTCGGGATCAACGGCCCGCGGCCAGCGGTGCTGTATTCCACGATGGGGATGGGGTGGCTGATGCCGAGGATGTGCTGCAAGTCGAGGTTTGCTTCGGCTACACCGAATATGTCAGTCAAACAGCACCCAAACCCCCAGCATAGCCAAACCTACCACTGTCGCTCTTAGCGTTCTGGTCGTTCAAGCCACCGTTGACGAGCTCCACCGAGAAGGTCTGCCCTTTTGCCGCTGGGGCGAAGCGGTCTTGGAACAACCCCAAGTCTTCGTACCGTGCGTATTCCTCGAGATACGAACAGAACGCCACCTTGTTCTCCGGTCCGGCGGAAGCCGTGTAGTTGATGTTGTACAGCGACTTGAGACACGCGGGCGTGATGGTGGTACCGCACTCGACGGCATTCCCTGATTGACTCGTGGCAGCGAAGTTGGCCTTGGTCGCAACCGCCTCGATCTCTTCGTTATCCTCCAGTCGGTGCATCTCAAAGATGGTGGACTTGTGGGCGGCGAGCTGGCCGAACCGGGTGGTGGGCTGGACGAGGTCGATGTGATAGGCGATGCTGTCGGGAACGCTGTAGGAGAGAGTGCGAAGCTGCGGGCCTCCCCCGCTCGAATACTGGTACCAATCGAAGGTGGTGTTCAGGAGCTTGTCTGCCGTCGCCACCGTCGTCGTGAAGGAGACCCACTCGTTGTCGAGAGACGGCACAACGCCGTACTCGCGAAGCCATTGGACGACGGCAGAGGTCGAGGCTTGTGACGGTGCTGTGTACGACCGCAATTCCTCGCGCGTCATGTGCATGCCGTAGTTTGGGTGTCCGGGAGTCGACATCTCCATCACGGCCCGCTCCAATGCTTCGGCGTGCGGTTGCCGAAGGGCCACCTTGAGGGCTACCAGATCGCTTGACGATGCCTTGTCGATCTGCTCCCACCCTTTCGGTACCGCCGCCAGCCTGTCCATCACGCGCGCCGAGGCGGTCGCAGCGAACAGAAGGAACAGCATCGCGGTTGTTTGTTTTGCGATGATGGGTGAGGGGTGATCAAGCCCGAGAAACAGGTGCGTTGGGGGCAAGAAATACTTGAAGTTCCCAGAGCCGCACCAGCTTCAAACGGCGCTGATAGGAATTGGGACAATCCCCAAATACCGGTTTTGGTTGAGGTGTGGAGTAAGGCTAGAGGCTTCCAGGTCGAGTCCTGGGATGAATGTGAGGCGGGCAAGGAGAGTAAATACACCGGCCCCGTCCGCCCAAGCTCGCCAATTCCACCAGGTAGGTAGGGCAAGGGCCTTTGGAGCTGGCGTGGAAATCCGACAAACTTAACGACCGCCCAGCCCGGTTCCACGGCAGGCATGACAGCCAGGAAGGAATGACGGGAGCGAGCGAGCGAGCGCAGGAGACGACAAGCAAGAGCTCTCGGTCACCGTCGAGGTGATTGCCTGAAGTGGCAGGCGGGGCATTCCGCCGCGCAACGGCTGCAGGGGGGCCCCTGGCTCGAGCCTCGATCTGGGGCATCGGCGCAGGGGAAGATCTGCTGTGGCATTTTAGCACGGCCTTGGCTTGCTTGGCGCACGGACAGCCGTCCACTGGTTCGCCCTTGGCCCCGCCATGCGACGCAAACACATGTTCTTGGCGTCACTTTGTGACCCGTGGACACGCCGCCATTCGTCTCAGCTGAAGCCCAGTGTTCACCGGGCGGGCAGGCGGAGAGGCCCAAACGAGAGGGTTTCTTTTCGCTATGGACATTATGCGGTTGCGCCCCGCAGCTCCCTGGGAGTGTTAACAAGCGGAGACCCCAGCTCGCCCCACCTTTGACGGGAGGACTGAGCAGCTGAAGTGGGCAGGACCCGAGAGCCCCGATTGGGCCGCCCGTGCCGTGTCCACGGTCGACTGGCATGGAGCGCATGAAGGGTGTGGACTATTCCAGGTCATCGGAGCTTTGAGGAGGGCTGGAATTACCCGACTTGGTGAGCGCTGGGCAATCTACGGGTGCTCTGGGTCTGTCTCCCATTAATTTGTCAAGGCCGCTTCTGGGTGCCGAGGGCAAAGGGCAGAAAGGCCTCAGACAAGCACGCGTGGACCGAGGGCTAGACCTCGCTCGTAGCCCAACAGCACGATGCAGGTCCGTTGATGCAGTGACGGGACGTCGCTGCGAGTGTTCCTGCAAGTCTAGGCTGTCTTCCAGGCTGTCCACATTCTTGATGTCAATTTAAACCCAAACATGTCTTCAACACCAGCAATGGAAGGGCTTACTGCCTCTTCCCCCAACGGCGAGCGCGATAATTCTCCAAGTCCCCCACACACAAGCGATTTGTTCCATTTGCGCCGTTTGTGCCATCCACAGCGATCTACCCATCTTTGCGGTGATCTATGGCAGCTCTCTGCAAACGGTCCTGATGACACAGGGGTACTGGGGACAAGGTGGGGCGGTGACGAGTGATGACCATGTCGATCGGTGCAAGGCCCCAAACAACCACGCGTGACGCGACCGCCTCTGCGTGCAGCGCAGCGCAGTTCAAAATGGGGCAAGAGTGTGCTCGTTCGCCCCATGCGACGGCAACGCGTCCTCTGTGTTACTACGGTAATACGAGGGAGAGGTGCGCTGTCGAGAGATCAAGTTTCCGATAGGTGCTATCCGGGTGGAAGGAAACTCGCGATGGAGACCTGAGCGAAAGTTTGCCGAAACTGGGGAAGAACCTTGGAACTAGCTCCAAGCTCATCGTAAAAGTCTTGCTCGGCACTGGGCAAGGCAATGGCTTCTTCCTTGGGACAGCTGGTCACACAAGGCAAAGAACTCACGAAAGACAGACGCTCGCAGTTAATTAGCAGGAAATACGGTAACGGAATCTCAAATCACCACCCTGCCACCCTACGCAGTAGTCTAATGTACAAACAAAAGCACAAGTCTTCCACCGTAAAAGCTTTTGCGCGCCGCCCCGTAAACCGTCCCACCCAGGATCAAATAGCCACCCATGTGTCATCTCATGGGGAAAACATCGGCAGCATCCAGAGTGCACAATAGAGGTCGGAGGAACATCTCGAACGATCCGGCAAAGGTAATGCGGCATACGCTTACCAGTCCACCCACCAGAGGGCGTGACATATCCGAGCGCCGAGGGCAATGTTCGGAAAGGTGAAAGTCCAAAATAAAAGAGAAAATGAGACCAGGAAAATTAGGGGAACGTTAGCCATGGCCAAGGCGACTCTCTCATGTCGGTAGGCCAATTGACAACCAGTACGGCCGTGTCAAACGTGGCACAAGGCGGTCCTCTCAAGCTTGCTGACCGCGACAAACGGCAGATTTCGGCTGGACAGCCACACGATAACATTCGTCCAGGCTACACCGTGCACGTCTTGTATCACGGTGCGGTGCGGACAGGCGTACGCGCCCACGAGAAGCCTGACGGCCATGAGTGACAACACGCTTTCAGTCGACAGCGAGGCATGAGCAAAGCGATGAGCGAGTGTGAAGTTGGCCAGAGATCATGCACCAGCACCAGCAAGCTAGGTCAGAATTAGATCCGGACTGGTGGATGCAAAAGTCGATGTGGTATAATAGTCGATCCGAAATCATCAAGTCGCAATGAGGGAAAGATGCCGAATAAGGTCGTACTTGTACAAATCATGAACGGTGCTGGAAGGGCTCCTCTTACGCCGGCATTCCCAGAAGCCCGGACAGAGCTCACATGTCCACGTGCCTAGCAGCATATATAATACGCGCCGTCAAGAAAGGGCCAGTCAAGACGAAAGCAGAGGCGGAAATGTCATGACATGTCATGGGGCGGAAGTGTCAGCGTCAAGCGGAGCAGGGTCGATCATGGCGGCATTAAGAGGTTCCGGGCGCTTGTCCAGCACCTCCTTGGCCTTGAGCCTGTTGGCTCATCTGGGACTGCCACCACAAGGCAACATAGTTCTCATAGCCACCATCTGTCCGTAGGTTAGCGCGTGATTTGGCGAGCGAGCAAGGCCAAGATAGACTCACAGATGGCATAGGGGTCAGCACCTCCAGCTGCAGCGGGCGCTGCACTGCCAGGTTGCACGTTCTGCGGAGCGCTGCTGTTGTTAGATGGTTGTCCTCCATAACTGGAGTTGTCATAGTCGCGATGCTGGCTCTGGCCTTGGCCCTGTCCTTGTGGGCGACCGCCACGACCACCGCCTCCACCGCTCTTCTGTCTCTGCGATAATAGTCAGCAAACCGCCACTATTGCGATGCAAAATATGCAACGTACCGCTGCATCAACCTTGTCCTCGATCGCCCGCTTGGCCCGAGTGATGGCGTCGCGACTGCCTACTAGACCAATCTCGCGCTCGACTTCACCGGGTCCTGACGACTGTGAGACATTGATCTTGCAGCCGGTTGTGTTCTGCATCTCCCGAATGGTCTCACCGCCTTTGCCGATGATCATGCCAACCGCATCAGAGGGAACAAAGATCGAGTCGTTGATCTTGTCGTGACCGCCGGGACCGCCGGGGCCACCAGGACCGCCGCCGCCAAAGTTGTCGGGTCGTCCGCCGCCACGGCTGGGGGCCGCACCACCAGAACCACCAGGGTTGCTTCCGTTTCTGCTGTCGCTGTCCACGATTTCAA
>Ga0247780_1001154_pt1 | contig 18104 bp, 11 predicted proteins | sample UWRJL079202R5_FD_179927 | JGI IMG/M metagenome (GOLD analysis project Ga0247780, IMG submission 179927) | Plant litter microbial communities from Arlington Agricultural Research Station in Wisconsin, United States - UWRJ-L079-202R-5 | ecosystem: Environmental > Terrestrial > Plant litter >... | reverse complement strand
GAAGTAGGGAGGGGGTTGAAAGTGGAGGGGAGGAAGATGGGGGGAGGGGGGGGGGGGGGGGGGTTGTATGTATTAGTATAAGAAGTTAGTAAAGGTTACAGTGCTAATATTAAAGTTTATTATATTTTTTATTTGGAAGTAAAAGGAGATAATCTAGGATACGGTATTACTTAGGAAGAGCGTTAAGTTAAGGAATATATAAGAGAAGTCCTATATAGAGATATTATTATTTATAAAAGAGTAGCCTTCTTTTATAACGGTACCTGTAAGGATAAGAACCTTAACGAAGTTACTTACGGCTTACTTTTATATAAGGTTAATGGGGATAGTAACGTTATTAATAACAGGTATAAAGTTAATACGGCTTTTTTCTATAATGGATTTTATATTACAACCTGCACTTAACACAGGCCTTAAGAGGACTGGTGCAGGTTAAGACAGAACGTATAGCAGGACGCTAACAGGTAAGGGGCGTTCCGAAGACGGCTTATTAAGCTAGCACTCCTAAATAGGGGTTTAATGTCACTATAGGTCGCTGTTATTATAATACTTAAAGGTAAGTCTAAATATTAAGATATAAATAAATAATTAAATATTAGCGTGAGGAATTAAAGTCCCTTACAGAGGTTATAAGTATAACCATGGCTATTTATACTAACTAACTAAAAGGTACTTTGTACTTTGCTTAGTCCGTTATGCTTAGTAGTGCATTATAAAGTTACGGCTAAGTAGTTAACTAAGTGGTGCTTAGTATTGTCAGTCCTTATAAGCCACTAAGCACTTTCTTACTAGTTGTAAGGGCTTTAGGTCTTTATACCCCTAGCCCAGTGCGTCTGGACAGTGTATATTGTCCCCTGCACTGTTCCTTCTACAAGAGATTCGTCAGGCCGCCCCAGCCTAAGTAACGGCCTGCAGGGTCGTTACACGATTCCCCCTCTTTAACATTCTTTTCTTATAAAGAATCGCTAGGTTGGTTTTCCTCCTTCCCCACCTTCGTCATGTCTTCTAACCGTGTTAAAAAGCGTAAGAAATAGAGAAAACAGGAAAAGGCTCCTTATAACCGTTATATTTGTCTTATAAAATCCCTTAACGCCTTTAGTTTACAGATATCTCCTTACACTTATTATTAAACTAAGTCCTTACTATGTTAAGTTATAGTGTAATCTGACAGCTGCGGTAAGTGCTAGTCTGCTAATATGCCTTCTTTATATAATACGTTTAGTTACTCTAACGAGTTTATTAAAGGTTTAGTGGATAAGAAAAAGGAGTTAGACACCTTATATAACTAAGCGGTTACAGAGTATTGTAACTCCTTTATAAAGTTATAACGTGTTAAAACCTAATAACGTGTTATTAAAGTGAAGGTGATAAAAGTGTTTTCTTAAGAGGTTAAGGTCTTATCCTTCCAGGAGTGGGTAGAAGTATTAGACCCTGTCTAAGCCGAGCTGGCCTCCTAGGACTGGGACTCTTTTCTTACTAGTTTTCCCTCTAGGGGGTCGCCTTAGCTTACGATGTCTTCTTAACCCAGTTTATAGTTTCCTTTCTTTAATAAATAAGACGGCTCTTTAGCGTAATGGCAGCGCACTTGCTACCTTTAATAAGAAGTTGTAAGTTCAAGTCCTATAAGGGTTCTTATAACACAGGTTATGGTCTGGGGACCGTAACACGTATTATAACTTTATATTATTTCTTTATTTTTTTTGCTAACTTCCTTTCTCAATAATGCTCGTTCTTATAGACACGCTTTTCTGCCACGCACCGTTATATAACTGGTTCGGGAGACCTTAAAGCACGCTAGATCGCTTTTTGCCCTCTAACTCCTTCCCTAAACCCACAGCGAAGCGTAAGTCCTTTAGTTATAAAGGGTAAGTTATCCCGTAAGCTACTAGTTTATAATGTCTTAATTCTCTATATTACTATATGTATAATTTGTGTAAAGCTTACTAAAAGCTGTAGAAGCCTAGCCTCCTTATTAAGTTTAAGGTCTTTATAACTTTAGCTAAAGGTTCTAACAAATGTCTTTCTATACTTATTAAGGAGTTTCTTACTATTTCTTAAACTTTAAATCCTATAATAGTCTTACTCTTCAATATAACAGTTTAAATGTTAGATCTTATCTTATTTCTAATTCTTATCATTAGTTTTAATTAATTAGGATTCTTTTAGTAAAACTCTGTAATTAAGTTTAAACACTTAAGATTTTTAATTAATTCTTATAAGTTACTTTCAGAGCTGTAATCTAGCTACTTAATAAGATATTTAAACGTGTTCTTTCCCTTCCGTAAATCTATAACTTCTTTAACATTATACTTATCTTTATTAATATTAATCTTAATCTTCTTTTTTAAAGGAACTTCCTTTAAGGCAGGTTTTAAAAGTAAGATATAAAAAACCTTAATCTACATCTTTATATTAACAGGTAAGTCTAATTTGTAATTAAAGGTAGTAATCTTTTTCTTAATTTAAAACAGTCTGTACCTTTTAAAGTTAAGCTTCTTACTAAGTCGTTTTAAATGTAAGTTTCGCAAGTTAATATAAGCCTAAAGATACGTTATAAGTATCTAGTTAACTTACTATATTTAGTTATCTATCTGTAAGTAGAAAGTTATTAAAAGCTTACTCTTTACACTTATTCTTTACATTAGCTTTTATTAGAACTTTAATACGATTAGCTTATCTTAATCTATAACAATATTATCTAATTAAAGGTATTGTAAGACTATTTCTTTCTTAAAGATATAAATAAATTATTCTACTGTTATATCCTTTAAGGTTAGTAAGAAGTAAGCCTACTTTATTAATCTGTTAACTATTATAAGGATTTAATTATAAGTAACTCCTGTAATAAGGTTTTTAAACTATTACTCAGGCGAAGTTCACAGGAGTCACACACAAGCCACTGAGCGCCTGTGGGATGCACCTGGTGATGTGATGTGATACGCGTCCTCGCACTTACTGGGGCGGCAGACCCCGAGGATCACGGGACCACTTCGTCATCGTGCCGCAGCTGGAGGAATCGAAGTTCCCGTGCCCGGCTTTGCATCACCGGGTAGTGGCCAAAGCCATCGTGCCTAGGTACAGAAAACAGTGCCAACATCTCATCATCGCGCCGGCCATTTCGTCAATCATCGGTGCGCACCACAACTCCGGACGGAGCAACAAGATGGAATTCTACATTTTGCCCTTGCCCTCTGCACCGCGCTGCCTTCGACACCTTCGAATTTTGCCCTGCACCAGCAGAACCTTCAGGTCACGAAGGCAGGGCAAAAGCGTGTTCCGCGCCAAGCAGCCGAAACGAAACTTCGTCCCTCACCATTCACACGAATTCGACCGGTTAGCTTGAGTTACTCTAGTCTTCCCTCGACATTCTCGAGCTTGCCTTACCCACCGCGTGCCGCCTCACCGAGCCATGACCCATTGCGGTCGGAGCACAACAGCGACAATGAGGCCCACGCTAGCGTCGGTCTATTCAGAAGCGAGTAGACGGTGGGGGGGGGGGGGGGGGGAGGGTATATACTTTCTTGACATTCCAGGTTGAAGATTGGGAATGAAGGCGCGTTGATGAGGCCGAGTTGGTGAGCGGCAGTGTCCGCAGCCATGAATATTCTCAAGGCTGTCGCGACCACTGCTGCTCCCTTGAGGAGCATGGGGTCTAGATCGAAAACTGGGATTTTGACGAGAAGGTTAGCTTGATTGCTGCGTTATTGGAAAGAGTATAGTATGGTGGAAAGAGGAAGAGAACGGGCTTGCGGAGTTGGGGTAGGTCTCGACGGGGTCTTGGCGGGTCGATCCATACGGACTCTTTGTTACCATGGAAGCCGGTTAGGAGAGGCGTGGCAGCGTCGAGCTACACGGGCTCTGAGGTCGTGATGTAGCGTATATTGTCACTCTCTCTGACCCACAAGACCGAAAGAGGAAATGGCGGCGCTGATGCGGTACTTAGGGGTGTATGGGAACAGCGTGGTCCTGCCGATGGGATATGCTTGTGGTTAGCAGTACGCATGGAGTAGCGAGGATGTCGGGGACGAGGATGTGGGTGACATGGACATACTAGAGAGTTGCCGTCTTGCTGTCAGATGTGAGCATCCTGACGGGCAAGCGTGGGCTGTGTTGGAAGACGTGTCTCGGCCGCGAGGAGATCAACCACATGGATCTGCAGATCTATCGACATCGGTGTCTGTTCCAAGCGGCTGAGGATTCTGGAGGTTTTTAACACGTGGATATGTATGTTCTGGCGGGCGTTTTCCACATCATAGCACTAGCTTCCGGTATCTGCTTGACTTTACATACTGCGGTCCACTCGTGCAGCCCCCTAACCGACCCCGCTGCTATGCTCATCTTCTGTCCGACGGTCACAGCAGCCTGTTGGAGACGAAGACAAGGGTGTTCGCCAGGGCCGGCTTCCACGTCCTCTCGCGCCGCCACGCCCTTCGACGTCTTCATGCGGCTGCGGCCCTGTGTTGCACATCAATATGGTCGCCGTCGCTATCGGCGTCAATATGCACCACGCCTGCTCCTGCTCCTGTGCCCGATCTACTTCGAGCTGCAAGTACATCGAGCTTTGCCCCGACCTTCGGTTCCGTCCCTACCGCTTCTCTAACTCTTTCCGCATGACCTATTGATTAGCCTTCACCAGATTTAGAATGAGAAATGAAGGCGGTAAAGGCCACAACCCCTTTGTAAAATGCCTTCTCCCTCCCAAATAAAGGCCTACAAACTATTAGATAGCGTTCTCCTCGCGTGTAAGGTGAGGATAGCCATGAGCATCCTGACTGGCGTTCGAAGATGAGTATAGCCGAGATGGTGATCCTCGCCGAGATCGAACACAGGACAATGTGTCCCAGACTCCCATCTTCTCTCGCACGCATCAAGAGTTTGTCGACTGGATGCCGTTGGCCAACGGTTACCTTGTAACTGAGGACAACTGAAAGATCAAGAGTGTTTTCAGGCGGACACTGCCGGTTACGCACTGTTTAGATTGCCAGGGTATTCTTTAGCTGACTTTTGTATGTAGCGATCCAGGTCCTTGGGAATTATGAACACTCTGAAGCGTATCGGCTCGAAGCGTGCTCTCAGAGATGCCGAACTCTCTTCATCGCAGATGGTTGACACCATCAAGCTCCAGAAGATCGCTTTCGCCACCCCCAGGGGCACGATTTTAGGCCTCTTCGACCGTGCCTGTTCAGTCTGGCGGTCAGTCAGGATACCTCCGCCCCGGCCCCCCGTACTCCCCATCACCCGCCGCAGCCCGCTCCGCGGCGTCACGTTTGTAAGCGTTCCATGAGGCCCGCGCCACATATGGGATTTCTGTCGCTGGAACCCTTTGCAGAACAGACATGACTCCTCGATGGGGCGCAGCGTTGCACAAAGGTCCAATCCGCGCCCGTTGATTAATGCGGTCAGCGCACCTCGACCCGGAACAACCCCACACACCGCTCTTGTGAGAACACAGCATGAACTTTTCTTGACCGGATTGAATAAAATACAGCCCCGAAGCCACATCGCGCTGGATTCCCAAAATTGGTTTCGAGTCGATTCGCAGACATCACCGCCCCGTTGTCGAAAATCATGTCTTGGCAGAGCTCAAGTATTCCAGATGTGGTGGCGTTGGAGTGGGCATAAATAGGAGTGCCATATCCTACTGAGAGTCAGGAGGTCAAGCAACAGATCAATTGCAACCATCACAACACGAATACTCCCTGATCGAAATCCTTTAAATCTCATCGCAACTCGTCCAACTCAACATGCTCGGCTGGCGTCAGCTCTTCAGTGGTCTCCGAATCATCGGTATGTTCAGCGAAGGCCAAGGTACAGCTCTGACGTCTGGTCCACAGGCAAACCAAGTATTGTCGCCTTCGATGACGGGTCAGCCCGCCTCTTTGTTCGCAGCTACAGCAACACCGTCGTCATGCTCAAGGCCGCGACATTGAACGGTTCGTGGGCGTTTGTGGGCGGCAGCGAGAAGGTGATCCGGGACGGAGAAGAGGACCTCTTCATCGACAGCGACGTGGCCGTCTATGCCTCTGAGCCCAGCGAGATGCACATTGCCGTGCGCGATGTCGATCACGTCGTGCATCACAAGGTCTTTCGCGACGGGGCGTGGAGCGCCTGGACTTCTGTGGGAGGCGTGTTCCGTACCCTGGGCAATGTCTCCCTCGTCGGCTGGGGCAGAGACGTCTGGGTCGCGGCCCGCACCCTCGACAACCACGTCGCCGTGAATGAGTTTTCGGGAGGTACCTGGCGCGGCTGGGACACGGCCAACGTCGGTGGCCAGATCCTCGGCGACCCCAAGCTGCTCAAGCAGTTCAACCGCCTGGACCTGTTTGTGCGCGGGCTCGACAACCGTATCTACACAAAGGTGCGTCGCCACGGCCCGCGCTGGCCCACGGGTTGGCAGGCCGAGTGGACCAACCTTGGTGCCACGGCCATTGGCAGCCCGGTGGTGGTCTCACGCAAGGACCGCTTCGACGTCTTTCACGTCGGCACCGACAACGCGGTACGGCACAAGTATTTCGATGGCGCCTGGAAGCCCAATGAATCGGGCAACTGGGAAGTCCTGGACGGCGAGCTATCCTCGCCCGAGGAACCCACCATAGTCGCGTGGAACGCCGGCCCCACGCCCATCGACGGGGGCTCCGACGTCATGGACCCCTTCTGGCGCATCGACATTTTTGCTCAATGGACAGACAATTCGGTGCATCAGCGCTCCTTCCAGCCCATCACCGGCTGGTCTGGCTGGCAGTCCCTCGGTGGCACTATCGGCGAAGGCATGGCCGTCGACTCGATCCACATCCGCGAGCCCCGCGTTGTGGTCCACGCGTCGGATGGAACGATCTGGGAGAAACGTCGTGACTAGGCTGTTAGCAGGTTAACGTGCTAGAACGGGGCAGAACTTCGTACTCGCTTGGAAGTGTGGACAGGACTCGTACTTGACAGGCTGCAGAAATAGAACCGGTCTAGGCCTCCGCATGACTGATCTTTGCGCGCCGTGTTTGAACTGCCGATGTATGCTGCATTGTCTCCACAGCGAATAGCGGACGAGCCAAATTCTGACCTGATGCAAGAGTCCGAATCGGGCAAGTCGACTCAGCCCCACCTCGGTGCAGCCAGCGTTCGAGGGCCCCGACTCTTGGTACAAACCCAGAGTAGTGCTGGACGTCATGTGGTTGGCATGATGGCATTGCTGACGATCTTGTGAAAACATGTTGAACGCTGGGAATCCATCTCGCCGCTGGGCAACTAGCCATGACTGGGAGCGATTGAAGGACGAGATCAGCGCCGTGTTCCAACAAGGTTCACTAGCCGACCTGATGGCGCATATGGAGCGCAACCACCACTTTCGAGCGACGTAGGCCATCCCTTGGCTTGAAAAGGACAGCGCATTGAACACTAACGGAGAGTCTGCAGCGAACGAATGTACAAGTTCCGCATCAAGAATTGGGGGCTGCGAAAGAATTGGGGCAAGGAATTGGTCAAGAAAACACTCCTCTCGCTTCATCAGCAACCGCGTCACCCAAGCAACTCTGCAGATAATGCCTCGCCGCTTGCGCCGACCCGTCACTTGACTAGACTGCTTGGGATAAGGATCAACCAAATGCGTGCCGCCAAACACCGAGGCCCACAACACGTCACGGAAGAATTCTACGTCGACAACTTTAACTCTCAGCCGTGTTTCACCATGTGAAAACGCGAAATCCCCCGGCGGCGACGCTGACGGCTGCGCGCATAGGTACCACTCGCTGCTTTGAGAAAAGCTAGCGATGAACGCGTTGCTCGCGTTGCCGTGGCCACGTTATTTGGAGACGTCTAAAGCTATGTGCAGAGAGTCCTTAGCTCACGAACGATGGCAGCAATAGAACACTCGCCTGACCTAGACAATATGGGCTGTTGTTTTACCCTAAAGTTGCCCCCACCCCCTCCCCCCCCTAGTCACCCGCACCAACTCTCCCTCTCTTGCTCAGGCGCTGCTTAGGAGCTGCTCAGGAAATAATCAGAGATATCGCCCAATATAGTTGTTAAAATACGTGCCCTGACCAGCCTGAGTACAGCACTGGCACAGGGGGTTGCAGTGGTCTGCAACCTAGCCACGCAGTGGGAGGATGCGATGGCAGGGCCTAGTAGGATACCAACGGAACAATAATAGAGGGCCTATTGTTGCTTACTTGGAAGGAAAAGAGTGCTATCTACAGTGATGAGAGGAGATGGTCTTATAGTACAGGTGTAGGTCTTCCGGAGCCTTCGGTAGGTGCCGCGGGCCATGAAAGGCCTGTGTGATAACTAAACTAAAGATGGAAAAGTGCCCTGAAGGGGCCTGTGTCCCAGAGGGTTCGGTGGAGACGAGCCCCTCTGGAATCTTCGCGATGTTCTTGGTGTTGAACCAAGGCGCAGGGGCCATGTCGAGCAGTGTCCGGCCCCCTGAAGGGGCCCGGATCCAACCTCATGCACAGGGCACCTGGAACCACTGCACTGCACTGCGTGCGGTGGTTATAAGGGGTATGGGGACCATATCTTGACACCAACTATTGCTCCATCCTTTACGCCAGTTAGCTATGTTCTTCTGACCAAAAAAATACACCTCGAGAGGCTCCCTAGGGTTACGTGCTTAATGGACCCAGTTCTCGGCCACGAACTCATATTTGTCTCCACTACCATAGGGTAGGCATCTTTTCTATCTCAGGCCGTAGCAGCTCGTCTTTATTCTCGTTACTCGACGAGACCAGGGCCGCCCTGCCCTCGATGCCCTTTACGATCTCCCGTCACCCAGTAAGTCCTTTGCACCTTTACGTTCGGGGTCGACCCTTCGTGGTCAACGCGGCACCGGACATGCAAAGATAGTCTGCGGTTGGTCAGACTCAGACGCGACTGGTGGAATGGATATGCTCGCCGCGCCGGGCGAAATATGGTGCGATAAGGTGGGGTACTTCCTGCCGCCTGAGTTGGGTGAGATCTTCTGCTTTCTTTCTTTGCAGGATAGACTCTTTTCTACCATTTACGTAAGTACCTTTTTGCCTGCAGAAAAGGTATTATAAGGTACCTACTATTTTGCTCAAAGAGACAAGCCCGGCAACTACATTTGTGAGGAGCTGCACTGGAAGGCATAGTTCGGAATTCGAGAGCCGAACTAGCATCACGTTCAACAAATATTAAATAATTTACTCCCTTGCTGGGTCAGCCTCTTGAATAGCTCAGGATCTGCGTGCACATTATCCATCAGCCCGTCAACATACGCAAAGCCCTGCAGTGAGTAACTCTGACGTTCTCCAGTATCTCCTCTCCCTAGCCCGCTCCGACGGAGAACCATGAAGAGGCGAAGCGACTGCGATAGGGCAAAGAATACCTCGTCCCCTTCAACAATGCTGGCAACGCTGACTCCCGCTCGTCCATGACCTCAAACATGACCTTGCCGCACAATCGCAGTAGAGCCTTATCCAAGGTATCCTTCCAGCTCGCATCCATCGCACTTAGCCCTTTGGGACTACTCACAGAGAGCTCCGACTCTCGCAAGTTTTGGAGGTGCTTGGCCAGTATCTTACCCTCCGAGTCGGCTCTCGGAACGAAAAGACCGCTCTTTGAGCCGCTGAAAAGCGCATTCAAGACTCGCCGTGCACGATTCCGGCCCAGTGTAGTCGCCACGTCCACCCATGCCGGCCCACGCTGCGCAAGCAAATCCGCATTGCCAAGGAACTCAATGATCCCTTCGGCTTGGCGGCTGACCTCGTCAACGCTGTTGCCGAATCGAAGAAGGACTCTGCACCGTCCCAACCTCCATAGAGGAAGGGTGAGAGTAGTTCCGCTCACCACTAGGTCTACCTCGCGATTAAGTACTCCGGACAAGTGCTGTTCGGACAGTGCCATGACCAAGAAGCGCGACGGCATCTCGCACACAGTGTAGTAATTTGGCAAGGGTTCTCGTAAGGATGGATTCGGGCGGTCGAAGTTTGGGAACCAGGATGGCCAGGACTCGGAATTTTCTGTGTTGTTACGGGGGCAGAAGCTGTGGAGGGCGTTCCCCAGCTCGTTCTTCTGGGCCAAGTAGTGGTTTTCCAGTTGAGCTGGTCCATGGTCTTGTTGTAGTCCACACGACATTCGGTTGCCAGATCTGGTATCAGTCCGTAAAGGGTTATTCAAAGAGCCGCAAATGAGTAGCCCTTCGTGTTTGGCCAGCCACAGCCGATTCCAATACGGGAGACTGAACAACTCGACAACCCCGCAGTGCGCCCTCATAACACGCTCCTTGCGGCGCGCTCGGCGTCCCGCCTGATTCCAGTCGAGGTCGTGAGTACCATGCAGAAGCGAGCAAGTAAGCGAATTCCCTGGGTCTCGGTAATCCACACAAAAGCAGCCTCGATGTCTGGCGTCGGTTTGCCTACCCGGATTTCAGCTGCCGCGGGGTTGAGAGGACGGTACATCGGACCGAAAGGAGCTCAAAAGCGCTCGAGTTTTGGTGGCGGCAATGTGTGAGAGCACATCTACAAACGGGGTCTTTGGGACCCAACGACAGATTTTAAGCAGCATAAGCATCAGTTAGGAAGGCCCAATCTTTATTCCGAAAACGTGCACGGTGCATGCATAAAACACGTTTCAAATGACTACTGGACTGAAGGTCTTTAGAAATTCTGCTCATTGGGTACAGCAGATTCCAAGCACGAAAAGCATGGCAATTCATCGAACAAGGCAGGACTGCGGTTTGGTGCCCGGAGAAAAATAGGCCTATATTTGTGTTACCACCAGTTGCCCGTGTCATGGTCAGTCCTGCCGAATGCTCACAAGTTGGACACCGTGGGCACCGTCGCGGCAGTTGCTGACAGCTTCGCGCCACTGACGCAAAAGTACCTCCGCTCCTCCTGTTTTCAAGCTCTCACTAATGACCCCCACAGAAGCCTGGGCTGATGAGCTCTCAAGAAGCCATGTCTGGAACGGGCCTCAACGGGCGGCAACGTGACGTGCATATATCTCTCCATGATCTGTTTGGCCCCCGGTGCCAGCTTGTTGAAGACGATCCTTGTGACCAACATCACACTTCGTTACATCCATTGCACTCAACCTCTTGTTGTGTACGAATCTGTCAGTCACAGCCCAGAACTCTGTCCTCGGGGTTCGGGTCACATAGGTCGTCACGGGGGCGAAGTACAAAACAGGCAATTTCGTGTGCCCAGATTCGTCTCATATAACAGTAATTACAACCGTAGTGGGGTGATTCTGACACAAGATCTAAGTGTAAGGACGCGGCCTGCGTTCATTTCCATTGGCTGTCCCTGGGGTCTATGTCTAAAGAAAGGGGGTCAGCTGACTAAGTGGAAGTTGCCATTGAGGCATCATAGCATGCGTACCTTATTGCCGCGTAATGTAAATTGCCTCTATGAGTCCCTATGGCGTACATCTCTTGCCTCGTAGCATTTGTAAGCTAGAAGAAGCAGGTTTATAAAAGAAGGTCTGTCTGGCAAAGGCAGACAGATAACAATACACACAAGAACAACAATACTGGGGACGATTCTTTTCTCACATACACACAAAGGTGGATATTGGTTGCCGCGCCCCCGAAAGATTCTTTACTGCCTTTTCTGCCGGCAGAAGCCTAGTTCTCGGCCCCAAGCCCAGATTTGGTTCTATCATTACGTAGTTTCTGCTGGCGGAATCACCCATTCTCACATGAGTGCTTTATCCTTGTAAAGCCCCATTATAACCTATTAATAACCATTCAAGCAAAGGGGCGGCGACCATTACGGTTTATCTTGTAAACTAGCAATGATAGCAGAACCGCAACTTCCTATTAGAGCTTTATATCGTAACAGCCTTAATTCCCGATGTATTAAGAATCTGCGACTTCCTAAATACCCACCCCGATTTCAGCTCGGAGACCGATAGTTTTATCATTCTATACGGACGCCTAAAATATTCGTGTAGTGTGCTGACCTCTAGCTGTCCGCAGTGTCTTTCACTTGCCAGCAAGCGGGAGCACCCGATAGGGCATCCGATCAAGTCGGTCAGGTTTGGCCGAGACCAAGACTGCAGTGATAAAGCATTGCGAAATCTCTCGGATGTGATTGGCGACTGAGAGCTCCAAAAGCTTCAAACTACGTTACCGTTGGTTTGCGTCTTCTCGGGGTCGATTTGTGTAGTTGGTGAAAGGTTTTGAACTGGCGCCACTGTGGAGTGGCTTCTAACAGAGATACTGTCAGATTATGCACCCCAAGGCGTACCTCGTAATCGGCCACGGAGTGTAGAGTACGGAATCCGGTACTCAGATACAGTCTTTCGAACTCCTGCACCATTTGCCACATCCCTGCATGCCGCACGCATATCCTCCTTGGCCCACTGCATCTTGAATTAATTAAAAAGAAGTGTGAAAAAGATGAAAAGGATTGGAATTGAAATGGCGAAGTTGTGGTGGTTAGAAGTTAGTGGGTGAAATGGCGGTAAGGTTTTCGGAAGTGGCGGAAACAGGGGTGGGCGGAAAGTAGGCCCCTTGTCTTAACTAAAGTAGCGAGGACCCAGTTTTAGGACCTCTATGTTACGGCCTGCTCCTGGTGCACCTTGGTGACCGAGGTAAAGACAGATCGTAGTAGCGGATGAGGTCCCTGACCGAATCCAATTGCTACAAGGTGGGTTGGGGGCAAGATGACTGAATGAAGGCTAGCGCAACTATCGAGGGTGAACAAACTGTCAAGCAGATCGCAGATCCAGAGGTTCCGAACAATAGATCTCAACTGAACAATGTATTGCTAGCGTGAGGAACCAAGAGGTCCCTCACTCCTCCGTGGGCACCACGACGATATCTATACTACTGTGTCTACCGAGTACTTGCCGCTGCTCACTGTGCTCTCGTTGCTCTCCGAGTGAGCAGGGTGAGCACTCCGTGTGCCCACAGTGTTTACACTGTTTCCCCGCACCGTTCCCTCCACGGGGGATGGTCGGGCCGTGTCGGCCAAGGCGATGGCCTGCAGGTCGTGACACTCTACCACCACCACCTAACCACGCTTTCCTTTACTCCGACTAAGAACCTGTAACTTTAACGTATCAATAATTATATATATTATATTCAGATTCAAAAGGAATGCCCTCCGCCTTTTCTAATATCTTTAAAGCGGTTACGTCTAGGTCAAGTTATCCATTTTACTAAACAACTTTTCATTATAAATGCCTATTTCACCAAACGCAGTAATGACCTGATAATACGTTATGTTATCATTACAGTTTAGCGTTACGGCCCAGGATTACTAAAGGAGCAAAACATCTACCACAGAAGTTACCTGTCACGGCACGAAGGCAACACGCTGTACCAGTACACTACCAAAAGTAGAACGTTGTGCAGTCGAGCAGCTGCACCGTTGTTGCCTTGCATCTAGCCCAAGACGCGCAGCGTACTGTGACATTACCACCATGCAAGCTCACCAGCACCATAAGAATACCTAGTAATATATGTCAGAAGCACGGCATTTTTAACAACAAACACTTTATCTTCCACTCCACACTCCTCAAAAACTCCACATCCATATTACTATAAACAAACCCTATCCTTACAAACTAATACTTCCCCCTTGGCGTATTCCCTCCACGCGGAATAGGCCTAAGTACCAAAGGTAAGAGATACCTATATATGATTTATATCTCAACGCCCGCTTTCACGGTCACCGGTGAGACGAGATGTGACAATCTGTCAACCTAAACCGCTACTCGGCATCTATATGAGTCCCTAAGTTATATACTTAGGTACCATTTCATGGCACGGTCCGTCTCTAGCATTGATATAAGTCGGAGCCGAAGTCCTGTGGAGTTTCTCCAGGTTCAGTTACTCGTTCGCACTGCCTACCTACCATACCTTTCTAGAAGGGTGCAACTATTAGGTAGTCTCCCCGCCCACATCCTCTTCCCTACCTGCTAGAGTACCTTCTGTTTGGGCATCCACGTAGCCGCTCACTGCCCACGCCGTCGTCTGTAGCGCTACCAGTGCTGGACGAGACGTACGTTTCGCTACCGGCGGCTTGTTCCAAGTCGTACTCCGCATGTTGTGGTCAACAAAGTAGAATCTCCCGCTTCGGCCTGTCGTCCGCAGCTCCCATCCCTCTGGAAGCCTCCACTGCTGTCGAATCACATTAGCCCTCCACTTCCACTCCTCCGAGCCTCCACTATCACCTGTGTTCCGACCAGGATCATTCGCACCGCGTATGCCACCCACAAGGCTCCGTACCATCTCTATTCCCCGACTCATTCTGTCCAGGTTCGGCACAGGCTCGCTCGTATGATCGCGAGGAAGTGACCCGCGGGGCCAGCCGGGGTCAGCCCCACCTTAGAACTGACCAGTCCCGATTGGGTTAGTGGAGCTCTGCTCATGAGATTGGCATCTTGAGACGCCTCTTCCAGATTCCTTCCTTTCTCCTCCAACCTACTATTCCACGAAATAGACCAATACCAGTTTTATCAGGTATTGCCTTCGCCGTGACACCTCTTTTTTGTTATCTCACGAAGTCACAGCTACTTGATACCTCTCGTCCTGGTACGCTTTGCCTTTGTAACGCAGTGCCTGTACTAGATAGTTCGACAGAGCGCATACGGTTCGAAGTTCTAGTTAACCCGTAATTGTAGCGGTGATCTATCGGGTGGGAAAGATAAAACGGTAGTTACGTGGCGAGGGAAAGTCACCGTTACGTACAGGGGCGCCGGTGTCCCAAAATTGGGCATAGGTTTCCTTGCAACACACGCCCTATTTATAGCCACGGCAAGTATAGCCGGGGCAAATTCCGGCTCAGACGGGCCTCATTGCGACTCACCCATAGCTCAGGATTAACGACTAATACGGACCCGGACAGAAAAAGTTATCGGCCGAGACTATAGAGGTAGTACATGCAGCAGAATATATCCAACCCATTTTCACACATAGAGGAAGCAAGCTTTTTTTTTTCAGCCCGAGCAATTATTCTTACGCCCCATGCCCGCTTTATACGGCAGTACAATATGCACGTTTGCCCTTTCAACGGGATCTCATTAGCCACGATGTTTCACCACCCTAAATCGACACCTACAGCTACCTATACATATTATCACGTAACTCTTCGTTACGTTTAATTAATTAAGATTAGCCCCGGCTTAACTTCAGCTAATATTTTAAATAGTATAGCCACTTTAAGAAGGTGTAGTTTTAGCTAAAGGGCTTAAAAATGGTCCTATGTAAGTAAAGGGTCTAGAATTCCAGGTCGTGCACCTTATCGATTTTTAAACTTTAAGGAAGTAATAGCAGCAGGTTAGCAGTTTATAGTAGATTAAACTTAAGTAACTCCCCAGCCCTAAAAATGCAGATAACCACCGTTATTAAGCTTAGTCCCAGAGCGTATACTATTCAGGATTAACATGATGTGTGAGGACGGCCTACTGCTGGTAAATAAGCCGGCTTTCCGCTCTCCTTTAACGCCTTGACGTGGCGGCCAATACTAGACTTACTACTGCCGAAGCGTTTAGCAGCCTTCCTCATACTCCAAGTCTTTGGAGTTTGATCTGAAGTTGGTGTTGTGACGACCAAGGACCCGACCCCATCAGAGAAAAACGCCAGATGAACAACCGTCACCGGCTCTCCGCCAGTCGCATCTCTCCGCGCCGTCAAGTGACACGCTTCCCCAAATCCCTTGGCATCCCTTCCTGAGTGCCATGTCCTGGGCGCGCAGATCCCCACAATCACCAAGCCTGGTTCGACTTTGACGGTGTCGGTAGTGGACGCAAATCAAAGTAGGTGCCCACCGTCGTCAACGCCAAGTCGTGGGTTCCCCGACCCCATGTCGTATCCCCGGCCGCCCCGCGTTTCGCTTGATGCGCCCGCACTTTCGGGCAGACCATCCCCATCACAAGGTCCACCCAGTTTGGGAAGTCTGACCGTTGGGGACTTGGTTCCTGAGCCGCGGCTTTGAGATATTAAAAGCGGGGTGCCGAGGTTACGGGTCTGGTTTGGCGGGTTGGAGACGGAGAATTTGGGGTGCAGATAATTAGGAGAAGGGGGAGTGGATGAAAGCGCACGAAATACCGTTGCTGGACGGCAAAAAAACCGTGATTGATGGGCGAGAGAGGGAGGAAGACCTGGGTTTCGAACGTCTTCAGCGACAGATTGGGGGATCTGAACCGTGCCTCGGCGTGTTGATGGAGATGGAGAGAAAAGATACGATTGGGTTGGGGTTTTTCGTTAGTTTGGCGGAAATATGACTAGAAATAGCAGATTGACCATTGTTCTCGTGTAAGCTGCTTCTATCTGCTGGAATGGATGTGGGTTTTTCCATTGGTCTTCGCAACTAGCGCTCGAGAAGGGAAGACTGCCTGGAGACTCCGTTCACCGCTTTCGGCGATGAATTGGGATCACAAGGAGGAATGGTGAGAATGCGGTGCCTATGCAGACTGATTGGAAGGGGTCTGTTTGATGGTCTCAAGTTGAAGAAGCGCCTCAAGACAAGTTCACAACCATCAACCAACAAAACATCAAACAACAAACACAATTGACCATCTCACAATGAGCCAACACGATCAAAACAAATCCCGCCACAACATCAACATCCTCGAGGACATCAACTTTGGCGAGGGCATCGACCTCGCCGTTGGCCTCGCCGCAACTGCCCTCACCACCGACCAACTTGTCAAACTCGCCCACACCAAGAAGCACACTTCTCAGCATCTCGTGAAGGGCGGTGTTGGCGTTGCTTTAGCGACAGCAGCCTTTGCCATGATGGCGAGAGAGTACCGCGGGAAGCGCGAGAAACAACACGAAAAGAAGCGACGACGACTCTCTCTTGTCGAAAGGTCAAGACCTTGGTCCATCGAAGACGCCAGCTAACTCAGACGATGAGCACGACGGTCGCACCATGGCCCTTGTTCGTCCTAGGCCCTCGCGACGCAGCAGTTCCACCCACAGCACCTACTCTGAACATTTCCGCAGACAAGACCCAGCGCGCTCCCGGTCGCGGTCGCCAAGTCTGCCGAGAAGGCGCGCTCTCTCACATTCCCCGACACGAGATCGAACCTTTGCAGAGAGCCATCCGAATATTATCAGGTTCTTCGAGGCGGTAAGGGGTAAGCTCTGCGATGATCATCACTGAGGGAGAAGTCCAATTCTCGCCCGGTCAACGACGGTAGAGACGCGCAGTTCAGGGGCTTCGACCAAAGTCAACAGACCAAGTTGCTGCTGCACATCACCACTCATCCATTCTAAGGTCATTGTCACCAATCGGTCATTCGATGATCCGTTCATTCATTCCGACCTAGTCCAGCGATCAGAGGTGCCCCGCACCGCCACCCACAACAACGCGTGGTTGACGCGTCACCTCGCCAGCCACTCGGGTCATCTTTCAATTCACAGCAATACAATATCAACGACGCACAACCCCAAATTTTGGTTGCGCCTTGAAGACTCGTCACCCCAACTGAAGGGCGTTCGGGCAAACATCACCGACCATGTCGCCCCCGACACCAGATCTCACTCACAGCTTCGCGACAGCCCCGGACGGCGCCAAGCTCAGCTATTACACCATCGGCACCGGGCCGCCCCTCCTCATCCTCCACGGGGCAGTCACCCACGCTCTCACGCACAAGGAACTCGCCGTAGCGCTCAGCCCGTACTTCACAGTCCACACCGCCTCCCGTCGCGGCCGCGGACTCTCCGACCCGTACCCTACCTCCTTGCCCGAAGCCCTCGTACCCAATCCGGGCTCCGGCTCTGATTCCTTAACATACAACCCCGACTTTACCGCCGCCGTTCTTGCAGTTGAAACATCCGACCTACAAGCCCTCCTGCACGCCACGCAAGCACGGTACCTCATCGCCGTGTCAAGCGGAGCGCTGATCACGCTGCAGCACCTCCTCACCAAAACTACAACTTCAAGTTCACAGGCGACGCAGCTGGAAAAGGTCATTTTGTTTGAGCCGCCGCTGTTTGCAAAAGAGGACTACCCCACCTCCCCGAGCATCACGCAGTACGAGGCCGAAAGGGCGGCGGGCGATGATGTCTCGGCTATGGTGACGGCCATGCAGATTGTGCAGCTTGGGCCGGGGTGGGTCCCACGGTGGCTAATGAGGTGGGTGGTGGGGATCATGTTTCGCACTGAGAGGGGAAGGGGGGCGGGGGCTGCGGCGGG
>Ga0247780_1001153_pt1 | contig 18121 bp, 22 predicted proteins | sample UWRJL079202R5_FD_179927 | JGI IMG/M metagenome (GOLD analysis project Ga0247780, IMG submission 179927) | Plant litter microbial communities from Arlington Agricultural Research Station in Wisconsin, United States - UWRJ-L079-202R-5 | ecosystem: Environmental > Terrestrial > Plant litter >... | reverse complement strand
GGGGCGCCGATTGTGTGGTTCACGGATGGGGCGGAGGAGGAGATTGTGCTGAGGAGGGTTGTGGGGGACATGAAGGGTATGGTGAGGGGATCGAGCTTGGTGTTGCTGCCGGATGTGGGGCATTTTGCGCCGCTTCAGGATCCGGGGACGTTTAATGCCATGTTGGATCGGTGGTTGGCGAGGGCGAGGGGGTAATACTTTCAGTTTTCGTGCATTTTGTTTGAATTTCAATGGGGCTAGGGGTAAGAGGCGGAAGAATAGAGGAGATTGAGAGTTTAGAAACAAAGACAGAGACAGGGTAGTGGCTTTACAAAGAAGCAAAATGTGATTGTTTTCTGCAACAGAAATTCCCCCAAGTTAAAGACTGTATACTTCTGATTCTCAGGAAATGCCCGGCATGAATCCCGGAGAAGCCTCAACGATCTTGTTTGCTTTGGGCGTTTAGCGTCCGCATCACATTGACACGGTTCTCAGCCAGCATGTAGCTTCTCCGAGGTAACATAGCCCCCCGTCTTGCGGCTCAGCAGCTGCGCCGTCTTGATCAAGTTCTTGATCTCCCGGCCGTTCAACGACAGCTTCGACAGCCCATCCAGGTCCGACTCATCGGCCTCAAACTTGTCAGGACCGAGGTAATTCATGAAATTCTCCCACGCCTTGGCCAAGTGGGAGCTGAAAACCAATCGTAAATTCACCACAGGTTCCCCAACCGCAAAGTCAGGCATCAAATGCTTGGTCCCCTTGTATTCCTGGAAGTGACAGCCCCTCAACTTCTCGACCTTGCGATCACGCTCAATGTACTTGCGCTTCCGGTCCTCAACGTCATCGAAAAACGAGAGCGGACAGACTTCGAGGGAGAAGACGCTCTTCTCGCCATCATAAGGCTTGATCTCGAGCGCGTCCCTCTCAGGGCCAGTTCCCAGCCCACTGATTTCTGCCTCCACCAAAGTCCATGTGTCATAGCCGGCGCCAGCAACCGCACCCTGCGATTTCACTTCGGCCTAGAATGGTGAAAATGGCTGGTCGCGCGTCCCTGAGCTGCCTGCTGCTGCCTTGAGTCGGGTGGATCCCAAGAAACCTGGAAGTTGACTGCCGAAGGAGCGGTGTGCGGGGTTGCTGGAGTTACTCGCACCCCTTTTTCGATTCCTCGATATTCGATTCGGGCTGCTCAATTGACCTGAATATCATTCCCAACGATGCCGCCCAAGAAACGTACCAAACTCAAGACGACATGGCAAGCGGTTGCACGCAAGGCGCAGGACCACCGGGACGCCTCACTCGCGGAGATTCTGAAGGGCGCAGAGGAGGGCATCGAAGATCTTGAGCAAGCCAATTTGCTGTCGTCCAATGCGATAAGAATCACCCACAACCTGCCCAATCTCGTCTCGGCAGATGTCCTCGACATCACAGGTACCCACCCCTACCATCTGTCGGTTATGCTCCATCACGGGGTGTTGAAGGCTGTGAGCGTGATCGACGCCTACTCTCGAATGGCGGCTGTGGCCCAAAAGTCGGTAAACTGCCTCACTGAGCTCCTCTTGTCCCGTGCTATGGTTCGCGCGGAGGAGCTCGACGAACACTTTGCCAAGACAGGCCAGGCCATCGGCCCGCTGCACGGCATCCCCGTCAGCATCAAGTCCCATATCGGCATTCAGGGCTGCCAGCTCGCCGCGGGCTATATCGGCTGGTGGGACTCTCGCAGCCATCGAGCAGAAAAAGACGCCCTGGTAGTCCAGATTCTCGAGCGGGCGGGGGCTGTTGTGCACGCACGAACCACCGAACCACAGAGCATGATGCAGCTCGAGTGCGTCAGCAACTTGTACGGTACGACACTCAACCCGTACAACACGAACCTCTCTCCAGGCGGCTCATCAGGCGGCGAGGCGGCGCTTCTTGCCATGCGTGGGAGCGTCCTCGGTGTTGGCAGCGATGTTGGTGGGAGCATTCGTGTGCCCGCAGCCGCGTGTGGCCTCTACGGACTCAAGCCAACGGCCTTTCGGGTGCCCACAACCGGATGGAGCTCGACGCCGCCAGGAGCGGACCCCATACCAACAGTGATTGGGCCGATGTCTCTTTGCCTTGATGGGATCGAGAACTTCATGCGGACGGTGCTGGCGGCGGAGCCGTGGAAGGTCGAGCCCGCGTTGGTGCCATTGCCATGGACGGATGTCGAGATACACCCGAGTCCAGACCGGCCGCTTCGAATTGGAGTTGTGTGTGATGATGGCGTGGTGGTTCCGCACCCTCCAATTTTGAGGGAGATGGCGGAGTTCCTTGTCAAGATTACGAGGCTGCCGCACGTCGAGATCGTGGAATTCCCGTTGTATAAGTTCAACGAGGCGTGGGCGATTGCGTCGAGCCTGTACTTCACCGATGGCGGGGAGGCGGATCGCAAGGTCATGGCCGAGTCGGGAGAACCGATGCTGCCGCTGGTCGAGTGGATAATGGGGAACCCTGGCGTAAAGAATCTGACGAGAGAGGAGTTGGAGTACTGGCTCGAGGAGCGAGAGGAATACCGGCTTGAGTACGCCGAGCACTGGAATCAGACTGGCCGATGGGACAAGGAGGCGGGCAAGTGGGTGGACAATGTGGATGCCTTAATCTGCCCAGTTGCGCCGGGCGTGGCCACGCGCCATAACACATCAAAGTACTGGGCATACTCGGCCGTCTGGAATCTGGTCGATTATCCCGCGCTCGCCTTCCCGGTTGGGAAGGCCGACAAGGACCGCGATGTCAAAGAACGTGTTGCCGATTTCTACGGACCTCAAGATCAAGCGAACTGGGAGTTATGTGAGTTGGGGGGATTTTACCGCAGAAAACGCGCGTAATTGAAGTGAAGCCGAGCTGACCAGCCTGCAGATGATCCTGAGGTTTTCCACGACATGCCGGTAGGGCTTCAAATCATCGGTCGACGATTTGAGGACGAAAAGATCGTGGCCATTTTGAAGTACTTCGAATCCAACAAATGCCTCCCAGAGCTCCCTCAGCGGCATGAGCCGGAGAAAATAAAGCCGGAAAACTCCTCTCCACTCCCTGTTGCTAGCTAGGCCTTTTTAGCCAGCGAGCCTGGGGGAGGAGTATGGAGGGAAGAAAGAAAGGAGCCATCCCACGTAGTGCATCAAGGCCACAATTTCACATGCAAGCCACGTTTGGGTCTCTTGTCTCAAGCCACCGGCAGTGTTTCATTTGCAAGAAGTGAGTTGCTATTATTAAGTACCCTCGATAGGCGGGTAGTTACGCGATTACAAGGAAAAGCACTAAAACTAGATGGGTTCGAAACCTCCAGAGACCCGGCCTTGAACATCTACTCCCGTTCTGATCAACTCTACCGTCTAAAACCTAACCTTACCTCCAAAGGTACCAGTTAGGTCACAACGAGGAGAAAGTCTCCTGTCTTCCAATCCGAGTTCAGTTCCGCATTTCCAGCTCTCCTTCAACCCGCCTCCAACACTGAAAACTCGAGAACAAAACTGTAGGTAGATCGACCCTGCCAATGAAGCAATGCAAGTGTGGCAGCACTACAGAAGCATTGCGATTGATTGCTAGGCATCGGGGTAGTGAGCACCAGTGCGGTTCCCTCGATCATCGCTAACTTGTTCGTACCCACGCGAATCACACGAACCGGGCCGTTCCAAACATCAGGGGAGAGCAAACTTGGACGCGAAGATGGCAGGAGATGAGTATGCCTGGCCCTACAAGAGATGTAGTAAGGCATAGTGTCAAGGCTGAGTCCTAGGTTTCTTTCAAAGCTCTCGGGTTTTGCTGTTGGTTTGGCACTGTTGCTGCAAATAACCGCTTCCAGCAGCCAACTTTCGCACTGTGCCAAACGCCTCCCGGAACCAACTGAGATTTCTCCGGTGACCGTAATGGTAAATCTTCTTGATGGACGACCCCTTTGATTGGTGATGGTTGACTTTGCCGTGACTGTGAGTTGCGGGTACGGTCAGCGGAGCGGCGTAGTCAAGATTAAGACCGCCTAGAAACGGCATGACCCTCACGGGCCGGACCACCCTTGAGTCCTTGCGGCTGGGACTTGGGAACCAAAGCTTTTCGCCGCTTTGTTGCAGCAGCAAGGCGCACAACTTGAGTCATCAAAAGGGGCCGTCATGAATTATCGGCCATGTCTCACACCACTCAACGCGCCCAATATCTAGAACCAACATCTTTTTTTCGCAGCCCATCAAAATTCGTCTGTCACCACTCTTCGCCGCCGTGAGCCTCCTGGCTACAGTGCGGTAATTATAGGTAGGCTAGTGATTATGGCTGCTTATGGTGGGTATGTAGACATAATGATGAGTGGCGTTGGCTTCGAGATTGTGGCCAGGCTGCTTCTTGCAGGACGGGCAGCCGACAACCTGCGTCGGTCATGTGGTATACATTTCCCTGGACGGTTTGGGTTGTACTTTGGTTGTTAAAGTATATATTCTTTGTCTTGGTTTTGTTTGATGGCTTAGGCATCAGCCTAGCTCTTGACAGGAAATAATTTGAATCATAGGTAAAGACTCGCATCAAGTTGCGAGGTGGGTGGTCGCGGGTAGGCTCCCCCCCTTCTTACCCCCGAGTTGGGTGTATGGAATTAACCCTAACCCTCCTCTGTCTCCATTCACCAAGAAGGAGGAAGCAGGAATGCTCATGCAACGAAACCAAGACATGATGATTTTCGAAAGCTTCTCCAACCCGCCGGGTGATTATGTGAACACAGGCTGCGGTGCCGACTCAGCAACTCAAAGCCGTATGCGGTACGCACTCGATACTCGATGAGGTAGGAAGACAATTGCCGTCAAGGCCATTGGCCTGGTTAGAGGGTCGCACAAACGCCACGAAGGGCTGAGAACGGTCGGACACAGCGGATACCCCGACATGCCGCAGCATTCCTCTCCGGCTTGACCCGAATACGCGCCCTGTCAAATATTTCATTCGAGATTGACCCGGAATATTGAAAATGTCCTCCCGTCTCCCATCGCGCCTTCCATCTCTTCATATGTACGCCCGGAGACTCCACCAAAAGATTTAATTACAGCAAAATGCCAGCTGCAAAGTTCGACCCCGCGAAGGACATCCCCGACCTCACGGGAAAAATCATTCTCATCACCGGCGGTATGCCATCCCCATCACGACACCAACACCCCTAAAAGCCCACACGTGCACATCCCCTAACCCCAACTCTCAACAGGAACCGCGGGCATCGGCGCCGCAACCCTCCTCGCGCTCGCCTCTCACAACCCCGCACACCTCCTCTTCACAGGGCGCAACACCGCCTCCGCCGCAACCACCATCTCCACCATCCAATCCGTCTCCCCCTCTCTCCCCATAACCTTCCTCCCCTGCGATCTCGCCTCCCTTACCTCCGTCTCCTCCACCGCTGCCACCCTCCTCACCACCCTTCCCCACCTCGACGTCCTCCTCTGCAACGCCGGCATCATGGCTCTCCCGCCCTCCCTCCCCCCCGACGGCTATGAACTCCAATTCGCCACCAACCATCTCGGCCACGCCCTGCTCATCAAGAAACTCCTCCCCCTCCTGAGGAAAACCACCTCCCCGCCGGGGCGCGTCATTCTCGTTTCGAGCACCACCTTCCGTGGCGCCCCAAAAGGTGGAATCCTCTTCGACAAGCTCAAGACTCCACAGGACATGCGGCTCGGTGGGCGCTGGCTGCGGTATAGTCAAAGTAAGCTCGCGAACTTGCTGTATGCACGGGAGCTGGCGAGGAGGGTCCCGGAGGTGCTGGCGTTTAGTATCACGCCGGGGGTGGTGAATACGGCGTTGGTGAGGGAGGCGAGTCTTCTGGAGAAGGCGGTGGTGTATATGACGGCGAGGGTGCAGAGTGTGGAGGAGGGGGCGTATAATTTGCTGTGGGCGGTGGGGGTGAGGGATGGAGAGGTGGAGAGGGGGGCGTTTTATGAACCGGTCGGTGTGAGGAGTCGGTTGGAGAGTGAGGCGAGTAGGGATGGGAAGTTGGCTGAGAGGTTGTGGGAGTGGACGGAGGGGGAGTTGGAGAGGTGGATGTAGGTATAAGGGGGTAAATCGTGAGTGGGGAAAGGCTTTTCGGGATGCCTCTTGTATGTGACATAACGGCGGGTTGCATGCCAAATCCCTGCTCATTCTAGTGCTTCTATATGTTTAACTATAAGTTGAGAAAAGCTATGTTGTTCAATGCCAGACCCGAGGTTTGTGTAAAGCTTGTATACCTTCAAGTTACCTACCCGACAACCACCGGAACACGAACTTGCAATCTCCGTGTGATCCTTATTCCTATCCCATCCTCATTTTGTGCGGACAGGATGCCCCTGTCTCTCAAAGCACTATAACGTTTGTAGTAAGGGCGTCTTGGCTGTCTATGATGCTAGAAGTGATTACATCACACAACGACATCATTCGTCTAGTTGAGATGAGCGAGCACCCGGCCGGGATGATGTCAAGTGAACTTCGGGTGTGTAAATGATGGTTGAAATCAAAAGTGCCTACTGCTGGTCTACGGTCTATCTATGTTCTGACGACTAGGAATTGCATGTGAACCCAATCCATGTGCCAATGTGATACAAGCAGCTTTTCGTGTGCCTACTTCTCTTGTCCCGCCTTCCACTCCTCTAACCCGCCCGGAAATCTGGCCACCAGGTCCCGGGGCGAGGCTAGCAACCTATGTCAACATTACGAGTCAGCAAGGACATGCAGTTGGGAGGATGCCGGCCACACTGACATCTCGCGATAGCTCTTATACTTTTTATACAGAATTGAGTCTAGAATATTTACCCGAGCTGCATAAAGCGCGTTGCGATCTTCAGAGTCCTCCTCGGGCTGCGCTCTCAGGAAATGATTGTGCTACTGAAGACGATAAGGCACGTTGATCTTGTTCCAGGGCTGGCGCCACACAGCGAGTTCGTCTGATGCAATTGACGCCAGCTCTTAAAGACCAGCGGAATAGAACACGAGGTGTCTCACAATCGTTGTAGGCATAGAAAGAAGCAGCATCAAAAATGATGGGTTGACCTGTATTAGCATCCATGGCGACATTCCCGTGCCACAAATCTCCGTGGATTAGAGCCGGCTTGATCGAGCGTCCATCAGTCTCGAGAGGTCGCAGGGGGCGTGGCACAACCTTCTCGAAGAGACGCTTGGAGACGTCCAGAATCTCGGCGTTTGGGCCCTGGGCTTCCTGCTCCATTTGCAAAGGCACTTTGGTTGTATTGGTGAAGTACAGTTCCCAGGTATCATGCCACCCGTGGTTGATGGGAGTGTTGCCATGATATGTTGTGACAGGAAAGCCAAACTTCCCGTTTGGAGATGTGCCGTTCCGGTGTAGCTCCGCCATCTGAGCCGGAAAGGCCTCGATGTTAGGTAGCTCATCAGTCATGTTGCGGAACTCGCAAAGAATGAAGTGTACGTCGTTCAGTGTTTCATATGTCACCCAGGCGATCGGGACGGGAACAAGATGAGGAGCGACCTCTTTGATCGTTTTCATGGACAGAAATTCACTAGACACCATGTTGCGGCCGCGCTCTCCGTACAAGGTCTTCTCTCATAGATTAGATAGGTCAAGCTGGCAACAACTGATGTGCATTGAGACCGACTTTCAAGAAGTATTGTGCGGTCGTCTATCCGTTGCCGCATCGAGTCTCACAGTACGAGTCCAGAAGCTCGCGCCATGAGCTGTAATACTCTCGACTTCTGTGCTCGGAGGAAGCTCTGATCATCTCGTTAGAAACAAACTGGAAAACCCGACAGTGTTGCGGGGAAGGGAGATGGATGTTCATACGCTTCACCACCGCAGGGTCGATAATCTGGATGGCCTCAACCGGCACGTCGACTTTTCCATTGTAGTCATTATGTCCATTCCCCATCATCGGCGGTGCTGAATCCCGGGTCCCAAAAAGGAATGAAGGCTAATAAAATTCCGAGCAGAGAAAGAGAGCGGGGTGAGGTGGGAGGTTCTTGGCGCTGCAGTCTGCGTTGTTCTTTTAGCAAGCAAACATTGCTAAAACATTGGCCCCGCCGGGAAGTTTCAAGTTTTCCACTGTGGTAGTTGAGATTAAAATACGGTGTAGGTGCTCGTAGGCCCAACGGAATCACGCCATTTCGTCCGCTATCGCTCATCTATTACCAGTCCACAGCAGTGATACCATCCTGCACATCAACCCCTTGGGCCCCAATGAGATCCCAGCCATCCCCACCATCATCAGCCCTCTTGATAGTGAAATCAAACGTCCCCTGCCCTTGTGGCACCGGATTCCGTCCGTTTTCAGTGTTGCAATCTATTTGACCCTCGCCGATCAGAGACGTCACCCTGACCTGAACACGATAGGAGCCGGCGGGTATGGCTTGAATTTTATAATGCCCGTCTGCGACGATAGTCCGATAGTTGGTCGACGGGTGTCGCTGACCCACAATGTGGACAAAGTTCCCGATAACTCCTGAGCTGTGGTGCCACCCTCGAATTCCGTCAAGCGTGGTCCATTCCGAGTTCGTCTGCTCGTTTGTTCCTGGGAGAGGAATCTTTGCGCCCCCGATAATCAGATTTTGCTTAGTTGCCGTGTCGAGGGATAGATCGAAGACAGCAATGCTGAGGTTGGTTTCTGAGTGCACAATGTACTGGTCGAACCGGTCGTGGTAAACGTACCATGGCACCCCAAGTAGTTGAAGCTGGAAGAATATTCTTGCCGATTCCGGTAGGTGCCTGACCGGCGTTGAAGAAACCTCCATGGCGCCTGGATGTCAATGGACCTAGAAAGCCTGAAGATCGTTCTGCGTTCACGGTGTTGTCTGGGGGAGGTTGTCGGCCAGCGGCTGAGTTAGGCCAAAACATGAACCCCGCCTTGGCTGCCTAACACCCCGATTGCCAAGCGACGACTAGTGGATGCGTCGCCTAAAGAAACTATCTTTCTGGGCCCACCACGTGAGGGAGCCGGTGTTGGAGCCGGAGGCCTAAATTGATTAAAACCGAGCCGGAAGGCCTGCTGGGCTTTGAAATGAGAGACCAGCGGCCCAAGAAAATCCCCGTCTTTCAGCCCAGCAAGATCCTCGTTACCAACATGGCGAGCAAGGTGCCTAGGCCTGATGCAGGTTGTTTCTCAGAGCCTTCGTGCTTTATCACGGCAGCCTCCAAACAATGAGACGTAGCTGAGTGGAGTGGAAAAGGGGGTAGTCAAAGCCACCTCATGATCTTATTCAAGTCTAACACGACTCCTCCTCTTCTTTTTCTCCTCGTTGATACCCGTAGCCAAAATTGTTTCTCGTAGCCCGCCCATTCCGGTATTGCCAACTCAAAGACCAGCTAGACCCTTCAGGATGCAAGGTGTGACCCAGGTGCCGACAGTTTAAAGTGGCGGCAGGTCAGGGCAGATACAGCTGCAGTGGTCAGCGCACCACTTGTCGCGTGGGTGTAGCTTGCCAGTCCCGTCGCATGACGCGCCGCGCTCGGCGCACGTCTCAGACGCTTTTTCGGTACCACAGACGGGGATGTACGCCATACAAGCAGCGGCATCGGTGGACGTCGTGCTGTTAGCAGCGGTCGCGCTGGCTGCGTGCTCAATGGGAGACGGGCCAGCTAGGGCTGCGGGAACGAGTAGGGGCCATGATGACATCATGGCAAAGGGATAGAGCTGTTAGGGGCGGGGTAGTCAGCTTGGTTGCAGTGAAAGGTGCGGATTTGGATCCAGGGAGAGGAAGTTGGAGGATTGCGGACGGACCCTCATGGCTGATGATGGGCCGACCCAACTCAATCTTAACCTGTAAATCCGCACGTGGAGAGAGAGACTCAAAGGTAGGCGCGAAGGTGTGGAGTTGAAGCGGGATTTCGTTTTGAGGGAGCTGCTGGAGGTTTGTTAGGGAGTAGAAGATGCCCGGTGGTTTGAGGGATGGAGATTGGCAGAACGGGTGTCTGGCTGACCGCATCCCGTCATTCCAGCAGGGCTTGGAATGGATGGCGATTAATATTGAGCGCGTGAAGTAGGAGCGAGGTCCGTGGTTCACTAGATTTGCTTGTTTCCAAACCTGAAATCCAGTGTATGTCAGGCGAGGCAGGCGCGACCCAATGCTGAAGACTCGTCCGAACCCGCAACGCGGCCCAGCTCACAAGCACAGCCTCGCAGCCGAATCTTGGCCCTTGGGACCAAGCATAATCTCAAATGTCATGCCGTTCCTATACGTTGGCGGTCAGGATGGTGAGCGGTATCTCAACAAACGTGATCCTTTTACTGACAGTAGTCAAGGTCTCTACGACAAGACAGCAAAGATCGCAGTTGCGGTTTGTAGCAGAGACGAGCATCGATGCTAGCCCGGTACCTAGATAGTTCCCCACCAAAGTGCTTGGCCTCCGAGCTCTCGTGTGGGTTGGGCAAGGCTTGGGGATACTTGATCCTCCTCAGCAGTAGGGGAACCGGCTTTCTTCATGTGGATGGTAGACCGAGGTCCACGGGTCCTATTGAATGGTGATGGGCCGCATGGGCGAAGATAGGATGATAAGATGCGTGCGTCTGGTGCTTTCTGCTGTGGACTCTGATATCGGCTACGTTTCTTCCAATGAAAGGAAGAACGATGCGCCCGCGTTTTCCATAGTTAGTTACGTCCGAGTCCTTCGCTGCGGCTGCCCCTTCGCAGCTGCCCCTCAACTCCATCCCCTTACCCTGACCGGAAACTCCTGATATTTCACGGTACTTCGCAGTGCCGTGGGCATTACATCGCACTATCTCAACGAGGGCGCTCAGAACTAGCCGTCGCATGCCGCCATTACATTATTAGCGCCTGCGTGCATGAATTTTTCACGTATATCACTCATCTTGCTGCATCTTCTCTCCGGGTACACAGCGGGCGATAGGGGTGAAGATCCGGAGTTCTTCGAAGAAGTTATTCATGTTCTCTGGGAGCTCTCCAAACGACGTGGAAACGAGGTCCTGGGCAAAACGTTCGCGCGTAGGTAGGTATGGATCACTACGAAGGCTTAGGCCAAAAGAAAGGGTCTCTCTTCTCCGTGCGAAAATATGTTGTCGAAAGCCTCACACAGTTATATACCGGAGCAGCAAGGTCTGGGTTTGCCACATTACAGGCCTTGACGGCATTTGAAAAATGAACACGGACGGTGCAGCAAGAGACATTTCTCGCTGGCATGATGATCAGAGGCCACATGTATACCGAGGTATGTACCGATGCCCTCTGAGATCTGCACCTAATTATGCAGCTTTCAGGTATTCTGTTGCAGACGCAAACTGGATCGCACCACGTTTTGCCGGGCAAAGCGTCCGATACATAACAGCAACCTTGAAGGAGCCCAGTCATCCTCTCAGAAAACGGCGGAGCGGAACTCTATGTCGCAGTCAGGCTGCCTGCTGCAGAACTTTGCACTGCATCACATGAGCCTGACCGCGTCATGTGGTTTTCCGCCCGTTAATGATCAGGAAGTGTGCTGCGCTGTTGAACTGCCGAGAGCACCAAAAGTTAGGTGTAGATTGTGTAAACTGGCTGGAGGTGTGGCGAAAACCTGCAAATCTGGGACGATGGCCAATCCCCGGGCGAACCAAGCTGAAGACAATCGCGGTTCATGCGCTGCGGGCTGTGCTGGGAAGCAGTTAATACGCCTGCTATTTTCCAGTGGTGGTGCCAAGGCTGGGGGTTGGGGTCCGGACGGCTTTCGCATCCAAGTCAAAGCGTGCGCAGACGCGGGAACGATTCGGTGCGACTTCGGATCCGTGGGTGTGCTCGGGGGCGCAGCGGGGAGAAATCCACGGGAATTCTTTTCGGGTACTCTGGCGCGCTCTGAGACCTCAGGCCAAAAAAACAGGGTGAAAAGGTCGTCGGAATGGAGGCTTGTCGTCCGAACTTTGGGCCACTGGCGTCGAGATTATATAACAGGGGCGAGTCGCAGCCCCTGAGGGGAAAGTCACTGCGTCTCTGTGCCCTCGTTTTGTGATCCCCACCATCTGCATTATTTTTCTGCTCATGCTCTCAGTTTCTGACCACCGGCCGACTCTTGGTCATTGCACGGTAGATTGACCTCACGATGCGCTGGAGGTTGGTGGTTGCGTCGCGTCCTCGACCTGAGCCCGTGGCCGATCCCGCTGCGGTGGTGCTACGCTTGGATCCCTGCACGCGCCTGACACCCTAACACCTGCCATCGCTTTGGGGCCATGCCTTCCGCCAGTCAACGGGTGCCAAGATCATGCCTCGATCTTGCTGCAGCCGTCCCGCCGAGGTCTTGGCGGACAAGAAGCCTAAGTTCTGCGTCCCCCCGACCTTCCGGGAGCTTGCGGTTGTGGGGAGCCGTGTTCAACTGTTTCAGCCGTGTTCTTTTTGCCGCTTGCTCCCTAGCTTGAAACGGGTCATCCACACGCTCGCCCTCCCGAAATACCTCCACCCGCCAACAGCTCCAGCCCCGCCATTGGATCGCCGGATCGACAGACACCACTACTACCCTACCTCCCCTACCTCCCCTACCTATCCATGATCGCTTCCGATGTCCTGGGATGGAGGGCAAAGACGCGTGGACCGGGATTTTGAATTTGGAATCGTTGATGTTTGGAACATGAAGCTCTTAAACGGCTTCTCCCCTGTCAAGTGTCGCGCCAAGCCGCAAGTCACCCGTCCCCCCGCGCTCAAGCTCGTGCTCCCTGCCCATCTGCGCAGTCAAAAGAAAGCACCAGCCAACCTCTTATTGTTCCGCTGTCCTGCGGGGGGCTGACAGGTAATGCTCGCGACTTTTTCCTTCTGAGGACGAGGACTGCCAGGTCACGAGAGACACACGCCCTCCCCTTGTCAACCGCCGACTCGGTCGTCCCCAGACTATGGCGACATGGAGACACGACAGACCATCCGTAAGGTCGGGCATCTTCGACGCCGCAAGGGCAAGGGCAAGGGCAAGGACGAGGGCAGAGAGTTGCTTCCCCTTCCTTTCTTCCGAAAGAAGGACGAGGAAGGGCTGCAAGAACTCCCAGATGAGCAAGCGCCTCCACCACCTCCGCCAGTGCTTCCCCCGGGGCTTTTCAAAGGAAAGGGGAAGAGCCTCATCAGTCTTCCGCTCTTCACAATAACACTGGGGCGGCCTACGACTTCGACGTTCACGACTACGCAAGTACTCACCGTCGAGGCTCCTGCAACTCCGGTGACGCCAACGCCTACCACAGCACCGTTGATGACGCTTGCACCTTCATCTTCGCCTCCGCCTTCACCTCCGCCTCCGTCTCCGCCCCTGGGATCCACCACCGTTATGGGAGGTAATTAGCAGCATTTGCCTGACAGAAATGCTCTGTGTTGCTAACTCGAGTGAACTCACAGATGGGACAAGTCCCGAAGCAACAGGCTCCCCCTCGGCAGACATACCCCCAAGGGGAGGGCTCTCATCAAGCCAAACAGCGGGGATTGTAGTGGGGTCAATATGTGAGCATGCTGCTCAAACTTAGCGAGCAAGATTCTAACCCCGCATAGTTGGCTTTATCCTCATCATCGTCGCGGTTTTTGCCATCATCCTCTACCGGAAACGGAAACCCAGACGTTTAACCCTTGAATCTCCAGGGGGGACGAGATATAGCGCAGGTAACACACGGCCACGAAGTACAGACGCTGAGGAATTCCCCGACCCCGGCCCTGGGATACATGTCGGACAAACTGTCTCTGTCGTCACGGGGCCGAGGCCCGCGAGACTAAGATCGAGCCTGCATGTACCAGCATGGATCAGCCAAAGACGCCGAGGCGCACCCACGGCAGGACCTCTCGGCATCTCAATGCCAACAAACGAAAAGGCGGCAGATCAAAGTCTAGATACTGCTAGGCCATTACCACAACTACCGCGGCGAACTGTTTTTAGTTGGCGGTCGCTAGCGCCTCCACTCGCCCCGGCCCTCCGGGGGAGAGCAACACCATCAACTGACGGACGGCCCTCTGGGCAAAACCGCCAGTCCAGCAACTCAGACGCGTCTCAGTGGACAGGTGCAGTAACACAAAGAACTGACAGCGGCATATTTGTGCCGCCAACAGCACTCACACACCCCAGAGCGGGACCTACCAGTCCCCGGGATAAAACGGGAGGGCCTTCAGATGCAAGGGAGCTTCCGTCAAAGGATGCTCGAAAGACTGTTCGTTTTTCTGGCCACGAAGAACTGACTACGGTCAGTGGGAGAGCCAGCTTGATCAGCGTGGATTCACGAACCGGGGAAGATACCTCGAGGTCGTCGAATGGAGGGAGGGCACTACGGCAGATCTGAGAGCGGCCGAGAAGACTCACAAAGCTTGATGCTGCTCTGGTAGCAGAACACCATGATGCGAACTTTTGATTATCATATACCCAATTTACTACTTTTTTGCTATATATTTGCTCTTCAAGCTGAAAACTGCACCACCGATGTTGACTCCTCCGGAAAAGACAAAAGACAAGCTCAAACTGTGCACAGCGTTCTCCAATTAGCCTACACACCACCCTGTACTAAGCGTTCCCCGAGGCGCCGTTACTTACCAATGGAACATCAGCCAATCAACCGAAAATAGATTACAATTTCGCATGCCCTCCGTTCTTTTTACCTCTGTACAACCCCATGAGCCCATAGCGAGTACAGGGGTAGAGTCTTCTCCTGAAGTACCTAATTACACGCAAGTACGTGTTATATACCCGGCATCACAGAAAATCGGGGGGTTCGGCAGCTCCATCGAGGTGGCACAGACAACGACGGCGTCGAATGAAATGGGTATAAACCGAGGTCACCCAAACCGCCAAGCTCCGGGTGAGAAAACGAAACCCACCGTTTCTCCCACACCCCCAAGATCCAGACATGGGCATATGATAGCCTCAACCCTGCACAAGTTCATCCTCCTCCCAGCCCCAGCCTATCAAAAATCCAACTCAGATCAACATGAGACTCAACCCCTTTCTCACCACTATCACCTTCCTCCTCTCCCAAGCGACCGCCGCACCAGGGCCTCTGCGCATCGCTGCAGCCCTCGCAACAATAGAACATACTCCTTTGATTCTAGCCGCTCGGGAGAACTATCCGTCTGCGAGCTCAGTAACGTTTACAAATGTATGCCAATACGACCTTATCTTGCCCCACCCAAACTCCCCCCTTTCTTCACTACCACCCTCTCAGGAAGCGACATACTAGTACCTGGCCTCCAAAGACCGGCCCTCAAAACACCCCCTTGTCCTTCCCCACCCGTTCTCTGTTCCCCCTGCCCAACCCCCTGCCCACCCTCCCTAGATACAAGCACGATAACACCTCACCCAACCCAGGGCGGCGTCGCCAATCTCAACCCCTCCTCCTCCTCCTCCTCCTCCTCCTCCCCAGACCTAGCCGCAAACGCCGAAACCCAAGGCCTCCGCGCCTACGCGCGCGAAAAATCCCTGCGCCTCCTCCTCGTAATCGTCGAAGCGTCCTACCGCCTCGCCGCCCTCAACACCTCCTCGACTTCCCCATCCATCCTGACCGCGTCCTCCCTCCGGGGCAAACGGATCGGGACCTCCTCCGGTGTCAGCTCCGCGGGGTACTTCGTCGAGAAGTACCTCTCCCAAGTCGGCGGGTTGAAACGCGGGGAGTATACCGTCGTTTCCTCGGGCGGGACGTGTTCGCAGCTGCCGTGTGGACGGGACACGCAGGCGGGGATGTTTGCAAGGGGTGCGATAGACGCGATTGGGATGTGGGAGCCGATTGTGGAGCTGGCCATCCAGACAGCGGGAAGGGAGAAGGTGGTGGTGTTTCAGGATAAGAGTGTGTACAGGGAGATCTACAGCTTGTACAGCACGCGGTCGAAGCTGGAGGACCCGGAGCGGCGGGCGAGTATCGTGGAGTTTGTCAGGGGGTTGGTGAAGATGCAGAAGGTCTTTGAGGGGGAGCCGGAGAAGGTGTTTGGGAGAGTGGCGGCGGCGTCGAAGGTTGAGGAGGGGGTGATTAGGACGGTTTGGAAGGATCATAGCTGGAAGGGGGGCCTGCCGGGGGATTTGGTGGATTTCCTGGTCGAGGAGGACCGCTATCTTGCGAGGGTTGAGAATCGAGCGGTAATGACGAAGGAGGAGATTGAGCGGTTTGTTGATCCGAGTGTGTTGAAGGAGGCTCTGGCAGCGTGAAATTTCGTGTTGCTCTCAAACGACTTCCAATACCTGGCCATCTGTTGGTCCCAGTTCCGCAATAAACACTGATCCCTTTCCATTATCTTTTGCCCACAGAAGATGCGGCCCCCTACTTTAGTCAAATTCCCCCGTACCGCAGGCTCCTAGATAATCCACACGCGACTCCAGTAAGGCCGCTCGAGAAAACGCCACACGGCTGGCCACTTTTGTGATCGGAGCGGGAATCCAAGCCATTCAGCCATGTCCGTGGGCGTCTGGATCGAGTCATCGCCGGAGAAATATTCATCGTCGTCGTCGCCGAAAATCCGGTCCTCGTGCGCCTGCGTCCAATTACCAAGGCCAAGGATGAGTTCCATAGCGTCGTCGCTGTCATCTGCCCCTTCGCCGGACCAGGAAATGGTCGCCTCTACACGAGTGTAGATCTCGGCCATCATGGCCACCTGGGCACCGCGTTTGTTGATATCGTCCTGGTTGATGCATACGGCATCTACCTACAGGCACTGCGGGCAGTTTTGAGACCGAAGACGGCGCACTCTCGCTTCCGTGCAGCATAAATTGTGCAGGCGGATCTTTGGAGCCCCGGGGTCGTCAGGATCTACCGTTTCAAGCTCCCATTTGATGACCGCGTCCCACGGCCCTGGCTTCAGAGCCAGGAAGTGAATCTGCTTCTGATTCTGGGCAAGAGGACGATAGTTGAAAGGTGTCAAATCAAGAAAGATGGCCTGTAGCGGAGGGTCGGCCAATGTGCAACTGAGGCAGGTACGAGCGATGACGATGCAACTTGTGTGTTGTGTGTTTCCATCCACAACGCGAGCAAGAGGAAGCTCGTCACTTATTGCTGTCCGACTCTCATCTCTCCCTTTGGAAAACTGGTTCGCTGAAAAGGGCAAAAAAGAAGAAATGGGCCCGCCCGGATTCGAACCAGAGTCTTTGAGGATGAGTTCATTGGTGGAAAGGTCGGTAAATTTTGAGTAATTGTTAGGTGCTTGAAAATGTATCTTTTTATGTTTTGGTGTTGACGGTGGTTCGAACTTGGGGTTGTAAATTGAGTTTGCTGGACTTAGAAGCTGTATAGATATCTCGCCTATCCTCAATGTGCTACCACTGCACCACGGGCCCGTTGGAACAGTGCATTGAACACCGACTGATATGGTGCCCACCCTGGTGGAGGGTGAAAGGGAGGCGGTCATTTAGGTTTCGGTTTAAACCCAACTCCCTCTGTCCCAATACCGACTGTGCACAAGTCACTGCCAACATACGCCCAGTCTCGGAACTCCCCATTGAAATAAAACGGCCCCGAAACCACGGTGATAGACGCCGTGCTGTCCGGAAACGTTGACAAGATCTTGATCATTATGATGCTAGTAGTTTTTAACTCTTTGATTTATTCCAGTTTACATTACCTACAGCCCATGTATTCGCCAGCTTAACTTGGAATCGTACTTCGAATCTTAGCACCAGGTAGAGGTCAAGTTACGAAGCAGAACTTGATCAATGATTGAGATATTCCGGTAGGAAGGTAATATGTGCAAGTTAACTTGAAGCGATTGATCCCTCACAAGAATTCTTGAAATCTGCCAGAGAACTTCAAGTTGGGCCCGGCCGGACTGCCAGTGGGTGCTGACGGTTATCGATTGCTTCTGGAAGTTGCGGCCTCGGCCATCGGCGGGTCTACTGCGTCGCGCGAATGCAACAGGCATGCCAGGCAGTGTTTAAAACTCATGTTTTTGCTGCAGGCACTGTGAGAACTGCAATTGACATTTCCAATCGGGCAGTTACTGTCTCGGAGACCGTGACATTCAAGTTGCCTCGCTGGGCTCCCGTCTTCCCCCCTGCCCTCCACCTTCGTGTCTCGATTTCAGGGCAAGCACAGGCACCCTGCATCTAGCTGCGTCGTTCATGTCACCATCTCCCTCACCGAGGTGAGTCATCGTCAGTTCCTTCGTTGGGATCACTGCCAGGGTCTTCATCGACCGCTTAGTAAAACTATTCAACCAGCTGGCGGCTCAGCACACTCGATTTCAGCCCTACTCCTGCATCTTGATGGAAGGCTGCAAGTCTCAGTGTGTCGGGATTTTTGTGGGG